>LUML01000035.1_pt1 | contig 17565 bp, 15 predicted proteins | sample 729661 | NCBI WGS metagenome assembly LUML01 (sample SAMN03860264, study PRJNA289734) | marine metagenome | biome: seawater column; feature: ocean; material: water; isolation source: Red Sea water column Station 22 - depth 10m | place: Saudi Arabia: Red Sea | collected 2011-10-15 | depth 100 m | reverse complement strand
ATTCTATATAGCTTAATGTTTGCGTTTCCATCCCCTGCTCTGTCGAATGTTTTAAAAGGGGGTGTTTTTTTAACAAAAGACTTTAACTCTTTCGTTCTTGCAACCCAATACTTACTATCAACTATATGAACCCAAAGGTCGGACTTTGTTATAGACAGACCACTTTTTTTATTTGAGTAAGGATTAAATACTTCAATAGCTATGTTTCCGCTTTTTGCAGCATATAAATCATTTTTAACCTCTGCCGTAAATTCTTGACCGTCGAGTTCAGCCTTAATATCGTAGTGAGAACGTGTCTTTTTGTCGTTATTGCTGCTTGCTTTTAACTTTCCTTTTTTAAGAATTTTTATGAACCCATCCTCTCCTTGTTTTCCTATCGCTAAATCTTTTCTCATTTTAATTCTCCAGAGGATAAAGTTTCTTCTAGGCTTTTTATGGCTTCTCCTGCTTTATCTAAAGGATAAGTCTCGCTCACAAAAGGTTTTATTTTTCCATCAGCATGCATTTGAAAAAGTTCTTCAAAATTCTCTCGGTTAATGCCCCTGTCTAGACCCGCAAACTGACCCCAAAAAACTCCTATTATTTGGCATTCTTTAAGAAGGGTAAGGTTAAGGGGCATTTTTGGGATACCTGCTGTAAAGCCTATAACCAGATATCTGCCATGTCTTTTTATTGCTCTTAAGGATGGCTCGGCATAGTCTCCACCAACTATGTCATAGATCACATCTACGCCTCCGTCAGACATCTCTTTGATTTGATTAGATAGTTCTTTCTGAGCATCTCTGTCCATTTCTCTTGGATAGATTATCCCCTCATCAGCACCTTCTTTTTTACATAGATCTAATTTCTCTTGGGAAGATACCCCGGCCAGCACCTTAGCCCCCATAGCTTTGGCAACGTGTATCGCAGTGATACCAAGGCCGCCTCCTGCTCCAAGAATTAAAATGGTTTCTCCAGCCTTAAGCTCACCCCTTTGTTTAAGTCCATGAATAGTTGTTCCGTAATTAAGAGAGAATCCGGCTGCTACTTTAAAATCCATAGTTTCCGGTAAAGGCATGAGCTGTTGTTCAAAATAAGCTCCTTTCTCAACTAAACCACCCGATCCTACATTCCCCATTACTCGGTCACCTTCTTTAAAACGGGTAACACCATTACCTACAGCAGAGACTACCCCTGAAATCTCGCCTCCTGGGCTGAATGGGAAGGGGGGTTTAAATTGATATAGCCCTTGGACAATCAAAACGTCAGGGAAACTTATTCCTGTAGCTTTTATGTCAACAACCACCTGACCATCACCCGCTACAGGATCAGGCACCTCCTCTATTCCATGAGATTCTATAGGCCCAAATTCTTTACAAACAAATGCTTTCATTTAAATGCTCTCCTTTATTACATCTTTCTGATGATACGTTACTAATAAGTTTAATAAGGTCAAGAGACTTTATTCAAGAACTCTTTTAAATACTCTTCAAAAGGAAGGCTTTCTTGCGATTCAATCTTATTTTGTCGCTCTTGTGATAAGGAGGCCTCTCTGCTGAACTCTTCATTTCTAGAACTATTGTAGTTTTTAAAAAAAGATAAGTTGTTTTCAGCTAATTCTAGGCCAAATTCTTCATGAGAGATCTTGTTATTGATTAACCTTTCTATGACTTTAGCGCTTGGAGTTAAATCTAAGTTATCTATTTTCTCTTTCTGTTTTTGTAAAGATTCTTTCCAGAGATTATCTCCGTCCTGGAACACAAATTCCTTTGATTCTTCAGCTATCTCATTCATTTTTTCTAGTAAATCATTAGCTAATTCACTGACCTTAGTCTCTGCTCCTTCATAGAAAATCTTTAAATTAGGATTTCGTCCATCGTTAATAATTTTTTTATGGTTTTCTTTTAAGGAGTTGATTTCTGTTGTTTCGAGAGGCGGACTTTCCATGCTTAAGCAGAAAAGTAAAAATACATCTAAAAAATCTATCTGACTCCTATCTATTCCAATGGGGTTAAAAGGATCCAAATCTACGCACCTAAGTTCAAGATACTCTATGCCCTCAGAGTTTAAGATATTAATGGGTCTTTCACCCGAGGGGCAGATTCTTTTTGGCCTAATTGTGCTGTAGTACTCATTCTCTATTTGTATCACGGAGGTGTTTAATTGAATTCTTTGTTCATTCGAAAATTCACCTAAATTTTGGTAGTCACCATGGGGCTTGGTCAGTGCTGTTTTTAAGTCTTGAATGTATTCTTGAATTGAATTTATAGAAATATTGAGATCATCTTGTGTTTCACTGATGTAGCCTAGGTCACCCATTCGTAAAGAAGTGGCTTGTTGTTTAAAGTAACTTCCTTTGTTTAACCTTTCAAAGCTGCTTAGATTTTTTTCTGTAAAAGTCTCAGAGAAAGAAGGTGATGCGCCAAAAAGTAAAAAATATAACCACTCATACCTTTTAAAATTTCGGGCCATACCAAGATATATTTCACTTTTAATATCTTTAATATCTTTTTCCTTGAGACCCCTAAAATCAGCTATCTTTACAAACAATTCATCAGGCAATGAGAAGTTGTAATGAATTCCTGCAATCGCTTGCATCTTGCTTCCGTACCTATGAGCAAGCCCTTTTCTGTAGACGGTTTTCATCCTTCCAGAGTTAGAGGTTCCGTATTCTCCTATCACAACATCTTCGTTAGCACCTATTGAGCATGGCATACTCAGGGGCCACAATAACTCTTTGTCTATCGATTGGTGCACAAAGGCATGAAGGTCAGTTAGAAAGCTTAAACATTCTTCCACATTTGTAAAAGCAGGAGTCACAAGCTCAAGAAGTGCTTCCGAAAAATCAGTGGTTATGAATGAATTTGTAAGAGCAGAACCAAGCTTGTTAGGGTGTTTTTTCTTGGATATAGATCCTTGTGGATCAATTCTTAAACTTTCTTTTTCTATGCCTCTCTTGATGGACTTAAGATCATCCAAAGCACCAGATTCCCTAAGGTCCTTTAAGCTTAAATGCATGATATGTAAAAATTAAGTAGCTTTTGGCCCAGCCTCTACAATTTCTTGAGCGACATCAAACTTAGTAAAATTTTCAGTGAATTGCTTGATTAGTTTATTCTCGTAAGACTCATACAGAGATGGATCTTCCCAGTTTCTTACGGGGTTAAGAAGTTTACTGTCTATTCCTTCTATGGAAGTGGGTACTTGTAAGTTCATGCCCTCTATCTTTTCAGTATTTACTGAGCTTAATTTTCCTGTTTGGATAGCATTTATAATCTTCCTGGTTACAGGAATGTCAAAACGTTTTCCGGTGCCATAAGGACCACCGGTCCAGCCAGTATTTACTAAGTAAACGCGGCTTCCAAATGATTCAATTCTTTCCATAAGTAAATTGGCATATATACCTGCAGGCCTTGGGAAAAAGGGCGCCCCATAACAGGTAGAGAAGGTGGTTTTGAAAGCCTCTGTAGATCCTACTTCTGTAGAACCAACAGCAGCCGTATACCCGCTTAAAAAATGATAAGCAGCAGCTTCTTTGCTCAAAATAGACACTGGAGGAATAACTCCTGAAAGATCGCAGGTTAGAAAGATAACTGATTGGGGTTCTCCGGCAGAGTTTTCATTAGCCCTCTTTTCAATATGTTCTCGCGGATAAACTACTCTAGTATTTTCAGTCAAGGACGAGTCACTGTAATCAGGTATTTTAGTCTGCGGGTCAATAACTACATTCTCCATAACACTACCATGCTTTATAGCATCCCAAATAACGGGTTCATTTTGTTGAGTTAGATCTATGCACTTGGCATAACACCCCCCCTCAAAATTAAATACAGATCCTTCGCTCCATCCATGTTCATCGTCTCCTATTAAATCTCTATCGGGGTCTGCCGAAAGAGTTGTCTTTCCAGTGCCTGATAACCCAAAGAAAAGGCATACATCACCATCTTTTCCAACATTTGCAGCACAATGCATGGGGAGAACATTTTTTTCCGGCAAAAGAAAATTTTGAACTGAAAACATGGACTTCTTCATTTCGCCCGCATATTGCATACCCGCAAGCAGAACCTTTTTTTCTTTAAAATTAATGATTACTGCTCCGTCACTATTGGTCCCATCTCTTTCTGGATCACAAACAAATTCTGGAGCGCTCATAACGGACCAAGTTTCTTTATTTGATGGATTGAAAACCTCTGGTCGTATAAACATTTGTCTACCAAAAAGATTGTGCCACGCCCATTCGGTTTGAATTTCTACCGGAATGTAATGTTCCTTGTGCTCTCCTACATGCAGACTAGAAACAAAAATACCCTTTTCAGATAGATAAAACTCAACTCTTTGCCAGAGAGAATTAAACTTTTCGCTATCAAATGGTCTATTTACTTCGCCCCAGTCAACCTTAGAATCTGTAACAAGGTCCTTCACAATAAATCTATCCAAGGGACTTCGACCAGTTCTTTTACCGGTTTTAACTAATAAAGCTCCGTTGGCGGCTATCTCGCCTTCACCTCTATTTAGTGAGTGCTCTAAAAGCTCATCTTGATTTAGATCTGCCTGTATATTAGCTGCCATGGGAGTCGTGCTGATTAAATGCGCATTATAGATATTTATTTAACTTTTAGAATGTAATTTCTTTGAAATAGTTAAAGAGACTACGGAATAAATTAATTGGGCCGAAAAAGCTATCAGTAACCACCCTGGAATACTAATACCCAGAAATGACCAGAGAACTTCCGCACAATTTCCATCTCCACGTATAGCAAGCATAAAAACTTCCAAAACAGGCAAGGTTTCAAAGAGGTAATCTATATCCGGTCCACAAGACGGGACTAGTTCGGGTGGAAGGTTTTGCAGATACAGCTGTCTAATTGAAAGCAATATTCCGCATAAAATAATTGCGATAACAAGGCCTATATACGTTCTAAAAATTATAAGTGATTGGTTTTTATGCAAAAAACCAACTAGAGACAAAAAGATTACAAGGTATACACAGGCTCTTTGAGCATAACAAAGCAGACACGGCTCAAGCAAAAGCATATGTTCAAAAAACAGAGCCACAATTATTAGACCAAGACCAGTAGCCCCCATAAGCAAAAAGAACCTTCTGCTGTCTGAAAATAACAAATCTAACATTGAATTAGTGAGCCTGATCCCAATTTTTTCCTATGCCAATTTCAACTTCGAGTGGAACTGAAAGTTTTGCTGCTTTTGACATAGAATCAGTTAAGATTTTTTTCACTTTGCTGGTATCTTTCTCATGAGATTCAACTACCAATTCATCGTGAACTTGAAGGATTAATTTAGCATCAATCTTTTGTTTCTTTAAGGAATCATTCACAGAAAGCATGGCTTTTTTCATTATATCGGCAGCAGTTCCTTGGACCGGAGCATTAATTGCTACCCTTTCGGCTGCCTGCCTTCTTATAGCATTCCCAGTAGAAATTTCTGGGAGATAGAGTCTGCGTCCGTAAAGGGTTTCGACATAGCCAATTTTTTTGGTTTCAGATTTTATTGTATTCATATATTTCCTGACCCCCGGGTATCTAGAAAAATAGATGTCCATGTATTCGGCTGCTAAATTTCTATTGATACCCAATTGTTTACTTAAGCCGAAAGCAGAAATGCCATAGATAAGGCCAAAGTTAATTGCTTTAGCACTTCTTCTCTGATTTAGGTCAACTTCTTTTATGTCGACCCCAAAGACTTCGCTTGCTGTACTGGAGTGAATATCCTGTCCTTCTTTAAAAGCCTTTAACAGACCTTCATCTTTAGATAAATGGGCGATAACCCTTAACTCTATTTGAGAATAGTCAGCGGAAATTAGCTGATATCCTTTTGGAGCTTCAAATGCCTGTCTTATCCTTCTTCCGTCTTCAGTTTTTATGGGAATATTTTGTAAATTAGGATCTGAAGAAGAAAGCCTCCCCGTTGAAGTTCCGGTTTGATTGAAAGAAGTATGAATTCTTCCTGTGTTTGGAGAAATTTGCGAAGGCAACTTATCCGTATAAGTGGATTTAAGTTTGCTGAGGGTTCTGTGTTCTAAAATTATTTTAGGCAACTCATAGTCCTCAGAAAGCTGTTGAAGAACATTTTCTGCCGTGGAGGGCTGACCCCCTGGAGTTTTTTGGAGGATGGGGTACTTTAATTTTTCAAAAAATATTTCCTGCAACTGTTTGGGAGACCCTAAATTGAATTCTTGACCAGCTAACTCATAAGCTTCAGTTTCGAGCTTTGTAATTCTTTTGCTAAAGTTTTTAGATTGTGCTTTTAGAACCTTTTCATTCACCAGAGTTCCTGTCCGCTCCATGTCAGACAATACTGTTATTAATGGTATTTCAATTTCTTCTAATAGAGTTTTTAAGACAGGTTCTTTGGCCAACCTAGATTTTAATTCTTCGTGAAGCCGATAAGTTATATCTGCGTCTTCAGAAGCATAGTGAACGGCTTGGTCAATAGGAACCAGATCAAAAGAGACTTGTTTTACTCCCTTTCCGGCAACTTCTTCAAAAGTAGTTGTTTTGTAGTTCAAATAGTATTGGGCCAACGCATCCAAATTATGTCTGGTCGCTGTGCTGTTTAAAACATAGCTCATTAACATTGTGTCGTTTTCAAAAGAAGTTAACTGAATTCCATATCTAGCAAGAATATTTCTGTCAAACTTGATGTTTTGTCCAACAATTTTTATTTTTGTTGATTCAAGGATAGGCTTGAGCTTTTTTAAAACAACATCAACATCTAGCTGCTCTTCTTGTTGGTGGCCCAAGGGGATATAAGCCGCTTCTCCCGATTTCACTGATAGAGAAATTCCTACCAATTTTGCATCCATATAATCTAGGCCTGTTGTCTCAGTGTCTAAGGCCAATAAAGAGCTTTTCTTTATCTTAGTTAGCCAACCTTCAAGCTGTCTAAGTTTGGTGATGCATTCATATTTTGACTGCTTTATTGCTTCTTCTTTTACTTCTTTTTCGGGCGCTTCTTCTTTTTCTAACCAAGCCTTAAATTCTAACTCTGTATAAATCTCATCCAATAATTTTTTATTTCGTTTACCTACTGTTAAGTCCTTTACGCCAACTTCTAAAGAAACGTCTTTTTTTATGGTTACTAATTCCTTTGAAATATGTAATTGGCTCATCCCATTCCTGAGATTTTCACCCACTTTTCCTGAAATCTTTTCTGCATTTTTTATAATCTCATCAAGGCTTCCATACTCGATAAGCCATTTAACGGCTGTTTTCGGCCCTACCTTTTCGACACCCGGCACGTTATCCGATGAATCACCAACCAAAGCCAGGTAGTCAACAATTAATTTTGGCTTAACTCCAAATTTTTCTTCAACTCCCTTTTCATCTAGTAGTTCGTTGCTCATAGTGTTTACAACTCTTATGTGCTTATTAACAAGCTGGGTCATGTCTTTATCGCCCGTTGAAATGACAGTATTTAAACCTGCTTCACTTGCTTCCTTAGCCAAGGTACCGATTACATCATCTGCCTCCACTCCTTTTATGCTTAAAAGCTTGACACCCAAAGCTTCAATAATTTGATTGATGGGTTCAATCTGTTTAACGAGGTCTTCAGGCATAGGGGGTCTGTTTGCCTTGTAGTCTTTATACATTTCATGCCTAAAGGTTTTTCCTTTTGCATCAAAAATTACTGCGAGCGGACTATTAGGGTGATCTAAAAGAATCTTATTTATCATACTAATGACTCCCCTAATGGCTCCTGTGGGTTGATTTTTTGAGCTCATTAAAGGAGGCAGCGCATGGTAGGCCCTGTAGAGATAGGAAGAACCGTCTATAAGGATGAGGGGGTTTTCAGTAGAGTTTTCTTCTGTCATCTAATTTATTTTCTCGTTTAATTCTCGTGAGTCTATATTTAACTACTACCTTGTAAACCTTTATGAACTTTTCGTTATATTTTGGGTCTTATTTTATACCTAAGTTAGTTAAATGATGGATGCCCCGGGCACTTCCCCAAGGTACTCGGGGCCTTAAGCCCCAAGCCAGTCTCCAAGGAAATTTGTTAACCCCTCAAAGCCAGTACTCTTTTTTGAAGAGAAAGCTATCACTTCTCCTGTAAGGCTCATTTCTTTAATGACTGAGTTTGCCTTTTTTACTTCTTGTTTAACTTTGCTACTAGAAAGTTTATCTGACTTATTAAGCAATATTAAAAGGGATGTATCTGTTTGATGACACCAGTCTATAAGGGTTAAATCTGATTCTTTAAACGGATGTCTTATGTCCATTATGATTACTAAACCCCTCAGGCTTTTACGAAAATTAAGGTAATCAGTAATAAACCTTGCCCATTCCTTTTGAGTTTTTTTTGACACTTTGGCAAAACCATAACCAGGAAGATCGGCAATTCTTTTCATCTCTTGGTCATCCAAACAAAAAATATTGATTGCCTGAGTTCTTCCGGGAGTTTTGCTCGTTTTAGCAAGCCTCTTATTTTTTGCAAGAGCGTTTAGGACACTAGATTTTCCTGAGTTGGATCTGCCACAAAAAGCTATTTCTATTCCTTGGTCTTTAGGGAGGTCCTTTAATGAAAAACCACTAACTACAAACCTTGTCTTAGAAAAAATATTTTGAGAATTCATAGCTTTGTTTAAATTAAACACCTGGTAAAGGTTGGTATATAATCCTCGCCCGTATCACCAATTAGCGCAAGCATTTCTATGAATTTAACAAGACTGTTCATTATTTTTTTTGCAATCCTGCTTATAGGAGCCGGGGACATTCAGTCAGGAAAAGAAAAATCTCAAATTTGTGCTGCATGCCATGCGGAAGACGGTAATAGTGTTGTCGGCTTATGGCCTTCACTTGCAGGACAAAATCAGAAGTATTTATTCAAACAGTTGAAATTAATCCAGTCTGAAGAAAGATATATAGCTGAAATGAAAGGCCAATTGGATGGGTACACAGAGCAGGATCTACGAGATATTGCAGCTTACTATTCGGCTAATAAAAATAAAATAGGGCAAGCATCTGCTGATTTAGTAGATCAGGGCTTCAAACTTTACTACTCTGGTAGTCTTGAAAAGGGCATACCTGCTTGTACAGCATGTCATTCTCCCAAAGGCACGGGTAACAGCCTTGCTGGGTACCCCCTCTTGAGCGGTCAAAAAACCGAATATATTGCTAAAACCCTGAAGGACTATAGGACTGGTGAAAGGCAATACTCCGAAGAGTCTGCAATCATGGTATCGATAGCTTATAAACTCGATGATAAAGAAATAGAAGCTTTAGCAAGTTTTATAAATGGTCTTTATTAACTCAAAATTAGATCTAAAGCATCTAGCCTGGGTGCTTCTTTTGTTATTTTTTTCTTGCGCTCAAGCTGAAGAGTATGTTCAAGGAAGACATTACCAAATCTTAGATAATCCAACCATTACAAGAAATCCCTCCAAAGTAGAGGTAGTTGAAGTTTTTTGGTTTGGTTGCAATCACTGTTATGCACTTGAGTCCTATATCCAGCCTTGGAAAAAAAACCTTCCTAATGATGTAGATTTTTGGAAGTCTCACATAACTTGGAATGCGCAGGCTGAAACACATGCTCGCTTATTTTATTCTGCGAAAGCTCTCGGAATTGAAGAAAAAGCTATTCCTGCAGCATTTACCGCCATATGGAGAGAAGGCAGAAATCTTCTTGGTAATTCTGAAGTTGAATACTTCTTTAAAGGCTTTGGGATAGAAAAAGAAAGATACCTGTCTGTTTCTAATTCATTCGGGGTTAATAACGCAGTTAAACAAGCCAATAATAGGATGAGGCAATGGGCTGTTACTGGGGTTCCTACAATCATAGTAAATGGCAAATATAAGGTCTCAGGTACAAGAGAAATTGGCACCAGTAAACTTCTAGATGTAGTAGATTTCTTAATAGAGAAAGAGAGGAAGTTCTTGCCGAGTTCAAATTAGGTACTATCTTGAATTCTTTTCCTGTAAGCCCTCTATTCGTTCCCGCCTCTAAGCTGGACTGGATTCAGAAGGCAGAAAACTCAGAAGCCGACGGTTTAATAATTGATCTTGAAGATTCCGTTCCAGAAGACGAGAAGAATGTAGCCAGAGAAGCTTTGGTTGATTACTTGTCTTCTACAGAGATAAGCAAACCCTTTTTTATAAGGGTTAACCCTCTAACTACACCTCATGGAGAAAAGGATATCCATGTATTCAAAAGTACTGTCAAAAACTTTAAAGGAATAATTATTCCCAAGATAGAAGACCCCGCTGAGCTTACCCCCTTAAGCGAAGACATAAAAGTAATCTTATTGATTGAAACCCCAATAGCACTAGAAAACCTTTCTTTGTTAATTCAGGACAAAAAGGTCATGGGTCTTGCTTTGGGTGGGGCAGATCTTTCAGCAGAATTAGGGTCCGATATGAGCTGGGATTCTCTTTTGATGGCAAGGTCTATGATAGTAATGCAAGCGAGTAAACGCGGGCTTTTGACTATAGACAGTCCCTTCATGCAAATTAATGATGAGAAGCTTTTAGCTGAAGAGAGCCGGAAGGCTAAGTCTATTGGATTTAACAGTAAATTTGCTATTCACCCAAAGCAAGCAAAGATAATTAAAGAAAGATTTTTACCTACCGAAGAGGAATTAGAGGAAGCCAAAAAGATTATTGAAGCCTACTCCAATTCTAAGGGTGGGGCTATCTCTGTAGATGGTAAGATGGTTGATGAGCCAATAGTTAGGCTTATGAAGAAACGGTTGTGGTTATCTGGAATAGATCTAGAAAGTGAATAAAGGATTGAGGAGAAATTTATGGTAAAAAATATTAAGGAAATAGAACCCGGAAGGTACAGGGAGACTTTTGGTAGGTATTACGAAGAGTTTAATATCGGAGATATTTACGAACACAGGCCCGGAAGAACAATTACTCAATCAGACAACACTTGGTTCACTTTACTTACCATGAACCAGCACCCTATTCATTTTGATGAAGAATTTGGAAAGGGGACAGAGTTTGGTAAAACTCTTGTAAACAGCCCGTTTACTATAGCTTTAATGGTTGGGATGAGTGTGAGCGACGTTAGTCAAAAGGCTATTGCTAATTTGGGCTGGACGGACATTGTTTTACCTCACCCTTTATACGTTGGGGATACTTTATATGCAGAATCTGAAGTCATGGAGAAAAGAGAGTCAAAATCCAGACCTGATGACGGCATTGTGACAGTCAAGACAACTGGAAAAAATCAAGACGGCACCGTAGTTGCTTCTTACTTAAGGTCAGCTTTAATCCCCAAAGAAGGAACTGCTGTAGAAGACAAGATAGATTATTAATTTATCGATTGGCCTTAAAATTTATTTTTGTTATAACTGGTATCTCATTAATATGAATTGGGAGAGAAAATGAGTCAGAGTTTATTTGATACAGATGCCGTTGATAAGAATGCATGGCATTTACAGGGAAACTGGGGTCCGGTAGAAAAAGAATTGGATGTAGCTAGTCTTGAAGTTAAAGGGAAAATCCCAGAAAGTTTAAATGGGCTTTATGTAAGAAATGGAATGAACCCCAGATCAGGTTATAGCGATCACTGGTTTTTTGGTAATGGAATGCTACACGGATTTAATTTTGATAATGGTGAAGTAAATTATAAAAACAGGTATGTAAAAACTCCTTATTATGAAAAAGATTTAGACATTATGAGTTCTTTTGGTGACTTGAGTGCTTCACCTGCCAATACACACATTGTTAAACACGCCGGAAAGCTGTTGGCCTTGGAAGAAGCTCATTTACCTTGGGAGGTGGATGAAAATTTAGAAACTGTAGGTGTGTATGACTTTGCAGGCAAACTGAATGGTGCCATGACAGCACACCCAAGGGTTTGCCCCAAAACTGGAGAGCTCTTATTTTTTTCTTACTCGATGATGTCGGAACCTTATCTAACGTATTATCGTGTTGATGCCAAAGGGAAGTTAATTCAGATAGAGCCCATAGAATTGCCCAGGGCAGTGATGATGCACGACTGGAATGTAACTGAAAACTTTGTTGTTTTTATGGATCTCCCAATAATTTCAGACATGAACTTGGCGGTAGAAACAGGATCGCCCTTTGGCTTTAAACCTGAATGTGGAGCAAGGCTAGGTGTTATGCCAAGAAATGGTTCCAACAGCGATGTCAGGTGGTTTGAAATTGATCCTTGTTATGTATTTCATCCTCTTAACTCTTATGAAGAGGACAATAAAATAATTCTTTATGTTTGTAAGCAAAAAGAAGCCATGGTTGGTGGTTTTCAAGAAGTTTATGGGGGAGACACAACGATAGGCAGGTTGTGGAAGTGGACTATCGATCTAGAGCGAGGAGAAGTTAAAGAGGAGCAAATAGATGATTCACCCTGTGATTTCCCCAGAGTCGATGACAGGAGAACGGGTTTGAAAACGGACTATGGCTATTGTATGACTTTAGATACTAACGCAGAATCTTTAACCTTGGGAAATCATGTACTTAAATATGATTTAGCAAACGGCAAAAGGGTTACACATGACTTGGGTGAAAATGTCAGGGGAGGAGAGCCTGTATTCGTACCAAAATCCAAAGATTCAGGTGAAGATGATGGGTGGATATTAATGTTGGCATATGAAGAAAGCACTGAAAAATCAAAACTATTAATAATAGACTCCAAAGACTTTGAATCTCCACCCGTGGCAGAAATATACACTCCCCAAAGGATACCTTTCGGAGCCCATGGAAGCTGGATGCCAAAATAAAGTAATTAAGAGGAATAAATATGGAGACACATTTTGCAACTTTGTGGGAAAACATTTCAGATGTAATCCCAGATAGAAAGGCACTTATCTGTGGAAATATAGAAAGAACTTGGAAAGAATATGATGACAGGGCCGCTAGATTAGCTACCCTCTTGTCAAAGAACGGTTTAGGAGATGATTCCAAAGTAGGCTTATATCTTCACAATTCTAATGAATACCTAGAGGCTCAATATTCTGTTTTTAAAATTAAAGGCGTACCAATAAATGTAAATTACAGATACAAAGAAGATGAACTTGTATACCTTTTAGACAATGCGGATGCAGAAGCAGTTTTTTATCAAGGCTGTTACGCAAGCCAAATTGAATCAATAAAAGAAAAACTCCCCAAAGTAAAACTTTTCATTCAAGTTGATGATGGGACTACTGAACTACCTAAATTTTCAGTGGATTTTGAAGATTCCATATCAGCCAATGATCCCATGGAGAGAATAACAAGGTCAGGAGAAAATATTTATATGCTTTATACGGGCGGTACAACCGGCATGCCCAAAGGAGTTATGTATAAACACGCCGGTTTTGTTAGTGCTATGCTAAAAACAGGAACTGCCTGGGGGCTGCTTCCTATAGCCCCGGAAGAATTGGAGAATACTGTTGGTTTCGATTTGGATGTTGTTCCAGGACTTGTTAAAGACTTAGATGAGTCTAATAGTTTAATAGTTAGTTTGCCTGCCTGTCCTTTAATGCACGGAACCGGTATGTGGCTTGGCGCCTTCATTCCTTTAAGTGTAGGGGGAACAGTGGTAACAATTCCTCAGTTGGGTTTTGATCCAGATCATTTGTTGAAAGAAACTGAGAAGCATGAAGTAAATAACCTAGTAATTGTTGGAGATGCTTTTGCAAAACCGATCCGAGATTCTTTAGATAAAGCAAAAGCCGAAGGCAGTCCTTACAACATTGATTCTGTAAACATGATGATTTCAAGTGGGGTTATGTGGAGCTCTGAAGTAAAAGAGGGCCTTCTTGCACACAATGAAATGCTTTTAGTTGATGCAATGGGGTCAACTGAAGGAGGTATGGGTGGTTCTATTGCTTCAAGAGAGAACCCAGCTCCAACGGCTAAATTTACTCTAAATCCAGGAGTAATAGTCATTACGGATGAAGGGAAGCTTGTAGAACCTGGTTCAGGGGAAATGGGTTTAATTGGAACTAGTGGGCTTGTACCGGAGGGTTATTTCAAAGACGCAAAAAAATCTGCTGAAACTTTTAGAGAAGTGGATGGAGTTAGATATAGCTTTCCAGGAGACTATGCATTAATGGAAGCCGATGGGACCATCACTTTACTTGGAAGAGGTAGCAATTGCATAAACACCGCAGGAGAAAAGGTTTATCCCGAAGAGGTCGAAGAAGCTGTAAAACGCCATCCTGATATTTACGATTGTCTGGTGGTGGGTGTGGACGACGATAGGTTTGGCCAAAGAGTAATTGCTTTAGCTTCTTATAGAGAAGGCAATACTGTAGAAGAGGCAGATTTAATTAATTTCACTCGAGAGCATTTAGCTGGGTATAAACTTCCTAAACAAGTTTTATTTGTTGATGAAGTCATGAGGGCTCCTAACGGTAAAGCTAATTATAAGTGGGCTAAGCAAAGAGCTGATGAAGAACTTTCATAGTTATTGATGAAAGTTTCTGATGCTGTATCTCAAAGAAAGTCAGTTAGGGCCTTCTTAGACACTCCCGTAGACAATAAATTAATTCAAACTCTGCTTGAAAAGTCTGCTAGGGCAGCATCCGGAGGCAACCTACAACCCTGGAGAATATTTGTAATCAACAACGACACAATGAAAGCCTTTTTAAAGCACCTTTCTGAGTGGACTGAACCCGAAACACCTGCCTATGATATTTACCCTAAAGATTTAACAGAGCCTTATAAATCTTCAAGGCTTAAGGTTGCAGTAGATATGTATGGGCTCTTGGGTATAGGAAAAGAAGATAAAGAAGCTCGAGTTAAACAAATGTTAAAAAACTTTGAATTTTTCGGAGCTCCCGCTGGATTTTTTTGTTTTGTTGATAGGCAAATGGGACCTCCACAATGGTCAGATCTAGGGATGTTTCTTCAAACCTTTATGCTTCTGGCCAAAGAAGAAGGCTTGGATACGTGCCCTCAAGAGGCGTGGTCAGCCAGGCCTGACAGTGTTTCTAGTTTTGTGGGAGCAGGGGAAGAGTTAATGCTTTTTTGTGGTATGGCCATAGGTTACATAGATGATACTGCTCCAGTAAATAACCTAATTACTGAAAGAGAGCCGTTCGATGTTTGGGCTAAGTTTATAGAAAAATAATTTTTTATATTGGCTGCGCTTTGTCTACTTTATTTCATAGATTTAAATATCTAAAGGAGAATTAGTTTCTATATTAAGTTGGCCCTCAAGTCCCGCAACGCGATGTTGAGCGCTTTTAATGTATTCAGGGTCCGATATCATGTCTAGCATAGCTTTTCTGTTTGGATATGTAGCAATTGCAACCTGATCCCAAAGATCTTCAACCTCTCCCAACATTAGACGCGATACCTTTCCGCTAAAGATAGGCTGTCCACCAACTTTTTCTAGGTGTTTTCTTACTTCCTTCCCGTATATGGCATAAGCTTCTTCGCCCGTTAGATCAGTTTCTCTTTTATCAGGGTATTCCGCTTTATCTTTAAACTTAAGAAGGTTGACCATAAAAATTGGTTCATCTTTATCCTTTTCTAGAAACCCTGCCATCTGTTCATCATTAGGCATAACCGCATTCTTAACTTCCATGACTACTCTCCTTTATTTAGTTAAGCACTGTGTCTTAAAACTTCTCCATTAGCTGCCCCAGTTAGCTCTCCATCAATAAAATTGATTTTTCCATTTACCACAGTTGCTTTATAACCCTTTGACCCTTGGACATACCTTGGAGCTCCACCAGGAAAGTCATGAACGATTTCTGGCTGAAGTTCAGCTACAGAACCAGCATCAAATACATTAACATCTGCTTTCTTGCCAACTTCAAGAGTTCCTCGATCTTTAAGACCTATAATCCTTGCTGGTGCTGAGGTAATCCTTCGGACTCCTTCTTCTAGGCTATAAAGACCCGTCTTTCTAACCCAGTGTGAAAGTACAAAAGTTGCCCAACCGGCATCACATATTTGAGATACATGAGCTCCTGCATCTCCCAGTCCTGGAAAAATTCTGTCACTTAAGAACATCTCACCAGCTGCCTCTAAATTTTGATTAAACATCCTGTAATTAAATAAGCTTTTTCCATCAGACTCATCAGATAAGTCTAGAAATAACTCTGAAGGATGAATACCTCTCTCTTTAGACATTGTGTCAACACACCTTTCAGTTCCCGCTGCATAGTCTGGGGTTTCTTCATCTCCTAACCAAAAAACTAAATGATAAGGCAGGTGTTCTTTACTAGCCGAAGCTTCTTCAATCAGTTTTTTTCGTGTTTTTGTATCTCTAATTGCTGCAAGCCTACCCTTTAGATCCTTGGTGCGAAGATGGTCCCAGGTTTCTCCAGCAAAAGGTAATCCAGATTGTAGCCCAAACATAAAACCAGAGGATCTGGGTTGTGAAATGGCAGTAATATCGCCACCTTCACTACAAAGCTCTTTAAGAAGGCCGCGCACCCTTTTCCCTGATTCTAGATCAGGACCCGTTCCCATACTGAAGAGTATTCGGTCTCTTGTTGTACTAGCAAGATCCTTGAGCAATTTAACTGAGAATTCGGGCTGACCGCCAAAATCTAATACATTCTGCATCAGGCCTCTTTTCTCACCTACAACTTTAGCTATTTCTAGTAGCTCTTTAGCTTCTGCATATGTTCCTGGAATAGATCTACCGTCAGGACCTACATGAGGAGGGTATCTGTTTGTCGAAAACCCAACGGCTCCTCCATCCATTGATTCTCCAACTATCTCTGCCATCTGTTTGATTTCTTCATCTGTCGCAAGTTCTTCAACAGACCTTTCTCCCATTACGTAATACCTGACCGCAGTATGTCCCACCATTCCGGCTACATTTATTCCGAGATCAAACTTCTCTATTGAATCCAGGTATCCTCCATAATCTTCCCAGTCCCAAGGAAGACCTCCAAGTATGGCTTCTTTAGGTATGTCTTCTACTGTCTGCATCATATGCGCTATGAGCTCTCTATCTTCTGGTTTACAGGGCGCGAAGGTTACTCCGCAGTTACCCATAAGAACCGAAGTGACACCGTGATGACTAACTGGTCTTAGTTCGTGGTCCCAACCGATTTGAGCGTCTAGATGGGTATGAATATCTACGAATCCGGGAGTGACTGTCTGACCTTCTGCATCTATTTCATGCTCGGCCTGCCCATCTATTTTTCCAATTTCAGCAATAATTCCATCTTTTATCGCTACATCGGCGTATTTAGCATCAGAACCAGTTCCGTCTACAACCTGACCGCCTTTGATTAAAATGTCATGAGTCATCTACATCTCCCTCTAATAATTAAGCACTTTCATAATAAATAAAGTAAAAAAACTGTCAAATACTAAGAACTAAAGCGAAAGACTAACTATTTAATCTTTTTTACTCTAAATCTTCCCTTAGAGTTCTCAAGAAAGAAAGATCGCATATCCCCAGGCACAATACGAATAGTCTCTCCTTTTTTTAACCTAGCTCTTTTCCCTGAATCAGTGAGCTGCCAAGTCTCTCCATTGTCTAGCTTAAATTTAAATTTGTAATTTATAAATTTAACAGAATCAATAGTCGCCGAGAAAGGTTGAGATTTACTCTCATTTTTTTGTTTTTGAACATCTCTCTGCCTACTTATCCTTTTAACTATTCTTTCAAGAGAGAGTATTCTTTCTTTTTGTTCCTCTATTATTG
>LUML01000061.1_pt1 | contig 18125 bp, 18 predicted proteins | sample 729661 | NCBI WGS metagenome assembly LUML01 (sample SAMN03860264, study PRJNA289734) | marine metagenome | biome: seawater column; feature: ocean; material: water; isolation source: Red Sea water column Station 22 - depth 10m | place: Saudi Arabia: Red Sea | collected 2011-10-15 | depth 100 m | reverse complement strand
TTTGCTAGTACCCTTAAAAGGCAATCCGGTTTAAGACAGCTATATCTGAATAAGGAAACTGGAGATACTGATTTAGAAATAGAGATCCTTGAGCATACAATTACCAGGTATTCATCTGCATTAGGGGCTGGAGCCCGAACTAAAGAGGCTCGTTTGGAGTACCATTTAAAAATTAGTTTAGCTCCTAAGGGAAAGAAAGATGATTTCTTACTGGAATTTAAAGATAACAGTTATTATTCTTTTGACGAATCAAGAATTTTAGCTATTGAGGAAGTGGAAAATACGCTTAAGGAAAATTTTTTTAAGAATGCATTAAAAAGGATTAATTTTTCCTTGCTTAACCTTTTGAATGAAACTAACTGAAGACAGGCTTAATGATGTCTTAAGAACATCTTTGGATAATATCTATGTAATCCTTGCAGATGAATCCATCCTTATAGAAGAAAACTTAGAAAAAATTTATGCTAAAGCTAAACTTGAAGGATTTACTGAAAAAAATACTCACATAATAGATTCCAAAAGCAACTGGGAATTCCTATCTTCTAATTCAGACAACTTAGACCTTTTTGGATCAAAAAAAATCTTAGAGATTAAGCTTCTTGGACAAGGCCCAGGTGTTAAAGGAGCAAATTCTTTGAAAGCTTATTCAAAAAGTCCAGACCCAAATACTTTACTTGTTTTAATTGGAGAAGATCTAGAGAGAAAAAGTATTTCCTCTGCTTGGGTCAAGGCTTTAGAAGAAGTTGGAACTTTAATTTCCATTGCACCACTTTCATCTAATTCTTTAAAAGTCTGGGTTAATAATAAAGCAAAGGAAATGAATATTGAGATAACACAAGAAGCCTTACAGCTATTAACAGAAAAGACTGAGGGGAACTTAATGGCTACTTTACAAGAAATAAGGAAGTTATCTTTGATCTATCCTTCTGAAGAAATAGATCTAGATAAAATGAAAAAAAGCATCACAGGTTCAACTAAATATACAATTTTTGATTTTTCCAATGCTTTTGTTTCTAGAAATACATCAAAAGCTATTCAAGTCTTAGAGTCACTTAAAGTAGAAGGAACACCTGAAACGCTTATTATTTGGGCGTTAACAAGAGAACTGAATAACTTATTTAAAGTATTAAAATCAGGCTCTACCAAAGGAATTTGGGGACCTAGAAACTATTTAGATTCTCTAACAAAAACCTCTAAGGAGGTTGATAAATATAAAATTCTAAAAGCTTACAAAAGAATAGCCTTCATAGATTCCTGTATCAAGGGGTTTAATAAGCAAAATCCTTGGCTTGGTATAAGAGAGCTTACTCTTACTTTTTAAACGCCATACTAAAGTAAGAGGTTAGAAGTTCATACCACAAACAATCTTCATAAGATTTCTTTAGATGTATTTCTCTTCCATCAATCTTTGTAATTGGTTGTATTTCTTGTGTGGAACTCGTTAACCATACCTCTTCAGCTTTATATATTTCCTCTAATTTTAAAGCCCTTTCCAGTACTTCAGTTCCTTTGTTATTTAGCAAAGAAATAACATGTTTTCTGGTTACCCCAGAAAGTATTTGATTTGATTCAGGAGTAGTAATTACTTGATTATCAAATACAACAAAAACGTTACTTGCAGCACCTTCAGTTATTTCTCCATCGGCACAAAATATTACTCCATCATTCCCTTCTAGATTAGCTTCTCTCATGGCCATGATGTTTGAAAGTAAAGTAACTGCCTTGATATCACACCTGTTCCATCTTGGATCTTCTAGAGTCTTTACTGCTAATCCTTTTCTTTCTGGGTCTAATCTGAAAGGATTAACTTTAAGCTCTGAGGAAGTAATAAACAAAGTGGGTTCGACTTCGGGGTCTGGAATATGGTTTCTAATTGAATCCTCACCTCTAGTTATCTGGAGGTAAACTGATTGATTACTAAAATTATTTTTTTTAACTAGTTCAAGAATTATTCCAGGAATATCATTCCATTTTTGCGGATATTTAATGCCAGTTGAATTTAAAGAACGGCTTAATCTAGCTATATGGTCTTCGAGGAGAAAGGCTATCCCTTCATACACTGGAATAACTTCATAAACACCATCACCAAACAAGAAACCGCGATCAAAAGGAGAAATTTTTACTTCTTCTCTTCTTAAAAATTCCTTATTTAAATAGGTCCAAGACATAACGAAAGTTATTCTTCTTCCATTAGAAACCTATAGACTAATAACTTGATATTGGACCAAGCCCTTCCAAGCAAACCTAGGCTGTTTACTTCATTAACTGTGACTAAATCTACTGATCCAACCTCCTCTTCGCCTAATTTAAAGATCATTTTCCCAACTATTTCATCTTCTGAAATTGGAGCTTGAAGATAATCATTTAAAGATATAAAGGACTCTATCTTTTTGAAATCTCTTAAAGGAAGAGTTAGATAGAAGTCCTCTATTGGAGCTATACCTACTTTCTCAGTGTCACCGCCCCAAACCTGTTCTTCTTTAATATTTTGGCCTTTGTTTACTAATTTTTTAGTCCTAAAGTACCTGAAACCATAATCAAGCAATCTTCTGTTATCAGTGAGTCTGCTTTTTTCTGAACTACTTTTTAAGGTTACGGCAATCAGTCTTGTTTGTTCTCTTACTCCGGAAGAAACTAAGCAAAATCCTGCTGTCTCTGTATGTCCAGTTTTTAATCCATCTATTGAATCATCCTGCCAAAGAAGCGCATTGCGGTTTCTTTGACGAATATTGTTATAAGTAAACCATTTTTCTTTATAAAGAGAGTAATGCTCAGGAAAATCTTTTATTAAGAGCATTGATAGTTTCGCTATATCTTTAGCTGAAGAATAATGTTCAGGGTCAGGCCATCCTGAAGGATTAACAAAACTGGTATTTGTTAATTCCATCCTATTAGCGTATCGCGTCATAAGATCTACAAAGTTATCTTCTGAGCCTGCTACGTGTTCTGCTATAGCACAAGTAGCATCATTACCAGACTGTATCACCATCCCTTTTATTAAATCCAAAAGAGAAACTCTCGAACTTTCTTCAATAAACATTCTAGAGCCTTTCTTTCTCCAACAATTCTCGCTTATCAAGACCTGGTCATCTAGACTCAGGAATCCATCTTGGATTTGATCAGAAACGATATACCCTGTCATAATTTTAGTGATACTTGCCGGTTCAATCTTTTCATCCTCGTTTAAGTTAGCTAATACCCGATTCGTAGTTGAATCTATCAAGATATAATTTGCTGAACTCAGGGAAGGTGGATCAGGAATAAAACTTTCATTTCCAAGCATGAGTATTGGGAAAAAAAGACTGACAACTAAATAAAATAATTTTTTTAACATTTCTCTTTATTAAAAGAATTCAGCTAAAGATTCACTAAACTCATAAACCGCCATAATGTATAGCTTACTCCTATTATATCTTGATATAGCTTGATAATTTTTTAAACCCAACCAATATTCATAACCCTTCTCTATCTCTAGCTCTATAGGAATAACCCGTAATTGATTTTGCAACTTTGCTACTGGTGAAATACCTAAAGACTTTAAATCAGAAACCTTAATATATGGTTTAAAAGTTGATTTAAGCTTAGGCCTTTCCCCATTGAGAGTTGCTTTTAATACAATTTTTGTATTTGGTTCCCATTTACCTTTTTTATTTAAAAAGTTGGCTACACTTCCTATTGCATCAACAGGATTATTTAAAATATCTCTTTTTCCATCAAAATCAAAATCTACAGAATAGTTTCTATAACTATCAGGCATAAATTGACCGAATCCCATAGCTCCTGCTATAGATCCTTTTATATTAGCAGGGTTCCAGTTTTCTTCTTCAGCCAGTAAAAGGAATTCTTCTAGTTGGACTTTAAAAAATTTGGCTCTTCTTGGGTAATCAAAAGACAAAGTACTTAGTGAATCTAAAACCCTAATATTCCCTGTAACTTTTCCGTACCTTGTTTCTATTCCAATAATAGAAGCTATTATTGATGCTGGAACTCCATAGATATCTTCAGCGCGTTTTAAATCTTCTTTATACAAACTAATAAATTGCTTTCCAGCATCTATTCTGTCATCGGTAACCATCATGTTCTTATAACTTGACCAAGTCATTGTGCCTTCCGGTTGCCTATTCATTATTCGGACAACACGTTCTTGAAAATTGACACTAGAAAATAATTCTTTCAGTTCTTGTTTGTCAGACCCATGCTTGTTATGCATCATTTCGATGAAATCAATTACTTCAGGTCTATCTTGATAAGAAATAAACTCGTCCGCTTTTGTCTCAAAAGAAAAAATTGTGCTAACAATTAAAAGAAATATTGAAAAATGCTTCATATTTTTACCAAGTTTGTCTTCTTTTCATCGATAAAACAAACCCAAAAGCAACTAAATGAATAAGGATCGAAGTCCCCCCCTGACTAACAAGCGGTAGAGGAACGCCTACTACTGGGAGCGTACCAACTGTCATTGATACATTGATCCATAGGTAAATTAAAAAGATAAACCCAATAGAAGTAGCTGCTAACCTGGAAAACTCCGTAGAAGAATTTAGAGCAATTTTAAACACTCTGTAAAGAATTACGCCATATAACATCAAGAGTAAGAAAATCCCTAAAAACCCAAACTCTTCTCCTATAACAGAAAAAATAAAATCTGAATGACTTTCGGGAATAAAATCTAACTGACTTTGGGTTCCATTTAAATATCCCTTTCCCCAAAAACCTCCTGAGCCTATAGCTGTTTTAGATTGAGAGATATTCCATCCCGCACCAAGCAAATCAGACTCTGGATTAAATAAGGTAATAACCCTCTGCTGCATATAAGGAGTTAGGCTAGCCCAAAGGAATGGTGAAGATATTATCACTACCATTATAAATATGATTACGATTAACAAAGGAAATCCTGCTAAAAAAACCGGTATACACCCTGACGCCAGTACTATTAGTGCAGTACCTAGGTCTGGTTGTTTAAAAATAAGAAAGCTGCAGCTAAAAATTGCCACTAGCACGACAAACCAATCTTTAGTTGTAAGGCTTCTCTGATTTCTAGTTAAATAAGAAGCAGCCGCTAACGGCAATAGAAGCCTAATGACCTCAGAGGGTTGAAAGCCTATAAAGCCCAAATCAATCCAACGGTCAGTTTTATATCCTTCCGCAGGAAATAATAAAACCCAAATTAAAAGTATTAATCCCAACCAAAAGAGATGCATTAGGAAACTTTTATAAACACTTTGATCTAGTCTTGAGATAAAAAACATCAGTAATAGGCCTATAGCTATATAAATAGATTGTTTCATAACCATAACTGTTGTCTGACCACTGGCACTAAACAGAACAAAAAGACCGAAAATTAGAAGGGTTAATACTGAGAAAATTAAAATTGGGTCTATTAATAAGTTAGATAAAGTGAACTTCTTTCTTCCAAAGGAGCTGTTTAACTGAAAATCAAGAGGTGCTTTATTAGACATTTAATTATACTTTGACAAGTACTTATCAATTAATTTTTGAGCTATAGGAGCAGCGATAGCGCTCCCAGATTCTCCATTTTCGACTATCACAACTACAGTTAGCTTGGGTTCGGGGATAGGACCGTATCCCACAAATAAAGCGTGATCTCTATTACTCACTTCTTGTCTTATGTCTTCATACTCTTCTTTTACTGTGAGCTCCTCATCAGTAAGGCTTTTAATTTGGGCCGTTCCTGTTTTGCCGGCAATTTTATTCTTGGCTATTTCATTTAAATTGAATGCCGTTCCTCTCCAGTCAGAAATCACTGAAACCATTGAGTTTTCTAATTTCTCCCAATCAGATTTATCAATTGAATCAATTTCTAGGAAAATTTCCTTTTCTTTTATGTTTTCATCTACTTTAACTACTACCTTGGGCTTATAAATCTTTCCTCTCGTTGCAATGGAAGAAACAGCTAAGGCAAGCTGTAAAGGTGTGCAAGAAATGTAACCCTGCCCTATGCCCATATTTACTGTGTCTCCTACAAACCAAGACTCTCCTACAGCTCCTAATTTCCATTTTCTATCCGGTAATACTCCTTCTGCCTCTGCATACAGATCCACTCCAGTTTTAAGACCGAAACCAAATTTTTCTAAAAAGGTAGCTATACGATCTACTGTTAACTGGACAGCAAGTTGATAAAAGAAAACATCTGAAGATTCAATTATAGATTTTGTTAAATTTACTTGACCGTGCCCCTCTTCCTTCCAACCCCTATACTTTCTTCCTTCTTCATTTAATTGAAAGAAGCCCTCATCTTGGATTGTGGTATTCCAATCTATCTCGCCTTCTTTTAAACCAAGAAGACCTATGAAGGGTTTGATGGTTGAGGCAGGAGGATAACTCCCTGAAATAGCTCTGTTAAAAAGGGGGCTTTCTAGATCATTAAGAATGATATCTAAATCTCCAGCCTCAGTTTTATTTAAAATATTAGGATTAAAGTCTGGACCACTGACAAGGGCTTTTATAAATCCATTATTCGGATCTAGAGCTACCACAGCTCCTTTCCTACCCGCTAATTCACTCCTTGCAAGCTCTTGTAGATCTTTATCCAAAGTAAGATAAATATCGCTTCCCTTTTTTGGTATAACTCTTGTTAATTCTCTTATTTCCTTTCCATGAACATCTACTTCAATAGTCTTATAGCCTACTCCTCCTCTCATTTGCTCTTCATAAGACTTTTCAACTCCAGATTTCCCTATTTGAAAAGAAAGAGGGTAAGAAAAACTCATGCTATCTTCTATTTCTTCGCGGCTTATCTGTCCCACGTAACCAAGTACATGCGAAAAGGTAGGGCCAAATAGATTAAAACGCATAAGTCTCGCCTCAATAGATAAATCTGGCCATCTTTCACTTTCTACAGAGAACCTTGCTATTTGTTCCGGAGACAAGTTCTGAGCAAGAACTAGCCTTTCATACTGAGATTGTTTACTAAAGGATTTCTCTTTATAAGCTAGCAGTTGTTTTTCATTGATAATGAGACTTTTCTTTAATTCTTTTAATGTTTGGTCAATATCCTTTATCTTGGAGGGCGATATTGTTAAGGCCTGAGAGACTATATTCTCAGTGACTATCTCGCCATTAGAAAGTCGTATCAATCCCCTAGAAGTATAAATGGGTACATTAACGATTCTGTTTTCATCTGAGATTGTTGTATATAGGCTTGAATCTAGAACAGTTAATTTAAATATCTGAAACAGAGTAATAACCCCAAATAACCCTATTAGTAAAAACAAAAATTTTGACCTGTTTGTAAGTTTAGTTTGAGATTCTTTCTCTCTATCTAAATTCCAAAATTCTGACATTTTCTATTTGTGATAAGGATGATTCTTTTCGATTGACCAAACTCTATAAAGTTGTTCAATCAGAATAATAGGAACTAATGAATGAGGAAATGTAAGAGGTGATAGTGACCAGATCTCATTGGATGAGTTAAGACACTCTTCACTTAAACCTTCGGGACCCCCAATTAAAAAAGATACATCTTTAGATGAAGTTAACCATTGGTTAAATTTTTCTTTTAATTTTAAAGTAGTCCAACTCACGCCTTCTTTGTTTAGTGCAATGATAGTGGTGTCTTTGTTAACAGATTTAAGGAGTTTTTTACCTTCTTTAAAAATTCTTTTCTTCTTGCCTAGGGATCTGGTATTACGATCTGGCCTAATACCAGACCATTTAATCTGTATTGATTGATCGAATCTTTGTTGATAATCCTCAAAAGCAGTTTTTGCCCACAAAGGCCTTTTCCCTTCTATTGCAATTATATGAAATTTCATTTGCCCAAATCAGGATCCCAAAGACTTTCCAGATCATAAAAAGTTCGCGCTTTAGTAGACATTAGATGCAAAACAACATCTCCGATATCTATAAGTACCCACTCCTCACTTCCCTCTCCTTCCAGTCCGATAGGCTTAATATCCTTAGCCTTAAGGTCTTCAAGAACCTTTTCTCCAATGGACTGTATATGCCTATTAGAAGTACCAGTGGCTATGATCATATAGTCTGTAAAGCTGCTTAATTTTTTTACATTAATTGTGACAGGATCAACAGCCTTTAGTTCATCAAGGCTAGCTGATACAAGGTCTCTTAATTTGCTAGGTAAAACTTTCTGAACCATATAAACCATGTTCTTTTATATATTCTTCAACATGCTTATTAACAAGATGATCGATTTTCTTACCTTTAACAATCTTCTCTCTAATTGATGAAGAAGAAATTTTAAAGGGAGCAACTTCAATTTCAAAAATATTTAATTGCCTGTCTTCAAATAAATCTTTTTTAAACCCTTCAATATTAACTAAATCTTTTGCTTTCTTATTTTTTGAAAGTGGCATACCCGGTCTTTTCATAATCACAAAATCTACCAAGTCAATCAGCTCTTTCCATTTGTGCCAGGAATGTATGTCAACAAAAGAATCTGAACCCACTATCATAACTACCCTAGCTTCTTCTTCCTCAGTCAGTACTTCCTTAACTGTTTCGATGGCATAAGATGGACCTTCTTTAAGATACTCTCTGCTATCCACAGTAGTTTTTGGTATATCTTTAAATGCTAAGGAGGTCATTTCATATCTGTGTTTGTAGGAGACCTGAGAGCTCTCTCTATGCGGTGGCTTGAAATTAGGAATAACCAAAATCTTTTCAAAAGGTAATTTCTCTAACAATTCTGAGATAGTTAGTACATGACCATTATGCACAGGATCAAAAGTACCACCAAATACACCTATTAGTCTTGGCATTGATTAAATTAAATACCTCCGTAGTTCAGAGTTACCCTCAACTAGATATTTAAAAGTAGAAAGAACTTCTGAAGCTGAGTTAGCTTCACTGCCTGACAATTCCATATAGAAACTATTATCTTTACTATCTTTCATAATCAAATATTCTATAGGAAAGTGAATTCAAAAAACGGATTATAGGATGTTTGATATTGGAGCAGTAACCGTCTGGTTGCAACAAAACCCTGAGTGGATAATTCTAGGTTTATGTTCAGCTGCATTTATAGAATCATTCGCACTAATTGGAATAATTATTCCTGGGGTAGTTTTGTTAGCAGCTATATCAGGATTGGCTGCCTCAACAGATCTTTCAATTTTTCAAGTAGTATTTCTGGTATATCTATCTAGTTGTCTAGCAGATATTTTTAGTTTTCTTATAGGAAAATATTTAAGTAATAAAATAGATAGTATCTGGCCATTTAAGAACAACCCTTCTTGGCTAGAACAAGGTCGTAAATTTTCTAAAAGTTATGGGATACCGGGTGTCTTCTTAGGCAGGTTTATTGGGCCTATTAGGCCCTTAATTCCAATTACAGTTGGCTCATTGTCCATGGATTTGAGAACTTTTATTTTTGTGGATCTTATTTCTGGGCTGATTTGGGCACCCGTCTACACACTGCCAGGTTATTTTACGGCAAAGACTGCTTTAGAAGGTTCAGACAACCTCACTTTAGCTGCGGGGTTTATAGCTCTAGCAATTGCCTTTCTCTTATTTGTAAGATATTTACTTAACAAAAAGTAACTGTCTCTTGTTAAACTTAATAAGAAATTAAGGAAGAAAAATATGACGACTACCTACCCAAACCATCCTAATTTAGAAGGAAACTATGCACCTTTGAGAATGGAATGTGATCTGAACGATCTCGTAGTAGAAGGAGAGATACCTCAAGATTTATTTGGAAGCTACTATAGGAATGGCCCTGATCCTCAGTTCCCTCCAAGAGGAGGTCATTATCATTGGTTTGGGGGGGACGGAATGATTCATGCCTTTCATTTTGAGAACGGTAAAGTTTCTTACAAGAATAGATGGGTTCAAACTTCAAAATGGAAACAAGAGAGAAAAGCAGGAAGATCTTTAGTGAACTTACTGAATCCAATGGACCCAGATCCTGAATGGAACCCAGAGGGAGAAGATGGAACCGCAAATACTAATATTGTCTTTCATGGGGATAAACTTTTGGCTCTTGAAGAAGGGCATCCTCCATTTGAAATTGATCCAATAACCCTGGAATCGATTGGAGCATATAACTATGAAGGCAAACTACTTTCACCTATGACAGCACATCCAAAGATTGATCCTCTAACTGGAGAGATGTTTGCTTTTAGTTATGGCTTTGGTGATAAAAAGACGACTTATTTTGTTGTAGATGCTGCTGGAAAATTAACTAACTATTCTGAGTTTAACGCTCCTTACTCAAGTATGGTTCATGATTTTATTGTCACCTCTGAACATGTCATTTTTCCTATCTTCCCTTTAATTATCGATTTTGAAGAAGCTATAAAGGGTAATGCCCCTATCGCTTGGAATGGACAGATGCCGAGCTATATTGGTGTTATGCCAAGAGATGGATCCGTTGAAGATATTAAATGGATTGAAGATGATCCTTGTTATGTATTCCATCCTATGAATGCTTATACGGATGGAGATAGGATCATTGCCGATATGATGCAATTTGAAGAAGCTCCATTATTTCCTCATGCTGACGGATCTACACCGGATCCAAAGAAAGCTGAAGCCAGACTTAATAGGTGGGAAATAGATTTATCTTCAAACTCAGGAAAGATAAATAAAAACTGCCTAGATGAAGATATAGGTGAATTTCCTAGATTGGATGAAAGGTTTAGCATGCTTAATTATAGGCATGGATTTTATGCAGCAAGTATAGGTGATCATCCTCCTGGAATAAGCTTCAACTCTGTAGCTCATCATGATCACCAAACAAACAAAAAAGAATTCTATACTCTAAATAAAGAAGACGCTGTTGGAGAACCTGTTTTTATTCCTTCATCAAATGAAGCTGAAGAAGGTGATGGGTACTTAATAGCCTTGGCTTATAGAGGAATTGAAAATAGATCCGATTTATTAATATTTAATGCTATGGATGTATCATCAGGACCCATAGCCACGGCTAAATTACCTCACAGAATACCTTATGGTTTTCATGGAAACTGGCGACAGGGAGAATAATTAATTATGACAAGAAAGAATTTAAAAAATAGACAATGGGTATTGTCTTCTAGACCTCAAGGCATGGTGAGTAAGGATAATTTTGAGTTTCGAGAATCTGAATTGGAAGAACTAAAAGAAGACCAGATGCTGCTAAAAAATCTCTATTTTGGCTTTGATCCAACCCAAAGAGGTTGGCTTAATGATATGAAAAGTTATATGCCTCCTGTTCAAATAGGAGAAGTTATGCGTTCAAGTACTATTTCGCAGGTAATTGAATCTAATATTCCTGATTTCACTGAAGGTGACATAGTGCAAGGTAGTTTTGGATGGCAAGAATTCGCGATTACTGACGGTAAAGCGGGTTTTATGAATGCCTCTAAAATTCCAGATAATATCCCTCCCACCGCTTCCTTGAGTGTTTATGGAGTAACAGGTTTAACTGCTTATTTTGGCTTACTTGATGTCGGAGAGCCTAAGGAAGGAGAAACTGTTGTCATCTCCGGTGCTGCAGGAGCTACAGGTTCTGTCGCAGGACAAATAGCCAAAATTAAAGGTTGTCGAGTAATAGGAATTGCAGGAGGAACTAAAAAATGTAATTGGCTTACAGAAGAAGCAAATTTTGATGCAGCCATAGACTATAAAAGTGCTAATTTAGCTGAAACCTTAAGAGAACTTTGCCCGGATGGAATAGATGTGGTGTTTGATAATGTTGGAGGTGAATTTCTTGACACTGCGTTAACTTTAATCAACATGAATGCAAGAATAGTACTTTGTGGAGCTATATCAACCTACAACAATGAGAGTCCTGCACCAGGACCTTCCAATTACATGTCTCTAGTAATAATGAGGGCAAAAATGGAGGGATTTATTGTTCTTGATTATCTTGATAGGTTTCCAGAAGCCATAAGCAATCTTAGTAATTGGGTTAAAGAAGGAAAGATTAATTATCTGGAGGATATTCAAGAAGGTATAGAGAATGCACCTGATACTTTGGTAAGGCTTTTTACAGGGCAAAATTTCGGCAAACAACTACTTAAAATTTCAGATCCTGATTAGTAAGGCTAACCTCCTAGCTGTTTAACTATTTTATTTAGATGGTCAAATCTATCCACATTGGATTGGAACTCCAGTATATTTTGTCTTTCTGGAGGCGTAAGGGGTAAAAGGCTCGCCAAACTGTAAGCAACACTTGAAGAGTTATCAAAATCAATAACTAATTGAAGCTTCTTTATTTCTGGATGGTCTGAAATTTCTCTAAGTATTCTCCATATATTTTCATATTGAGGTTCTAATGATACTGATTCTTCTTCTTCCGGCTCTTCTATTGTGTCTGCAATAATTAGTCCATCTTCCTGAACTTTTCTATCTAATATTTTAATTCGATATTGCCCTTGTACGGTTATACCTAAAAGACCATTTTCAAGTTGATTAAAGTCAACAATTTCAACATATGTACCTATAGGTGAATGATCAGGTAAATTTGTAGTTTTTGATTCGCTTTGACCTCTCATGAGGACAATGCAAAACCCCACTTCTTGACTCATACATCGTTTAACCATGTCTAAATATCTTGGTTCAAAGATTTGTAAAGGCAAATACCCTCCGGGGAGGACATTTACTGTCAAAGGAAAGATAGGGTTTTCTTTTAATAAATTAGTTTCTTCCCGCATATTCTTCAACTTCTTTCCACACTCTAATTAGATTGCCTCCTAAAATCTTTTGAATATCTTTCTGACTATAACCCCTGTCTAATAAGCCTTGAATTAGAACCGGGTAAGTTGAAACATCTTTTAGACCTACAGGAAGAGTATCACCCACCCCATCATAATCAGAGCCTATCCCTACATGGTCTATTCCTACTAACTTTACAACTCGGTCAAAATGATCGAGCACTTCATCTAAACTTGCGTAAGGATAAGGGTTGATTGCCATGAACTCATTTCTGGTTTCTCTGATATCTTGTTCAGAGACTTTTTCTAAATTTTTACCCAACCGTGTTTCCAAGAAGCTATTCATTTTGACTAAATAATCTTGAGGTCTTTTGCTGATAAAACTACTTCCAAAATTAATTTGTATAACACCGCCTTTTTCAGCTAATTTACTTAACATGGCATCATCAACATTCCTTTCAAACCCAGGGGTAAAGTATCTCAAAGAAGAATGGCTTGCTATCACTAATTCACTCAAACCATGCCACTGAATATTCTCATCATAAGAAGAATCGCTTATATGGTTGGTCTTTGAATGAGTCAAAGTTATATAACGTATACCTCTATCAAAGTAATACTGGACCCTTGAGAGATCGCCCTGAATGGGCGCTCCATTTTCCATACCCAAGGCTATACCAACTATATTTTTGTTAGTAATTGAACCAAGATCAGCTACAGAATTGATTAAAATAAACTTCTCTGGATGAAGAGTGACTATGTCTTCTACCATATCAATTAATTCATTAGCCATTTTGTGAGCGGTTCCATTTTCTTGGGTACTCGCTGGTAAGTATATTGAGAAGAATGGGACATTAAGGCCTCCCTTTCTTGCTCTTATAAAATCAAAATCCCCATCAGTAGAACCTGATATATCGTCTATCTCTCGACCTTCCATGTGCTGCCGCCAAAGTCGATAAGGAACATCTATATGGGAATCTAATATTAACGAATCTTGTGCTATCAGTTCTGCGTCAAAATCTTTTTTACTTTCAGTACAAGATTGAAAAAATAGGATTATGCAAATTAAAAAAAGAGGTTTCATATGCTTATAGTTTTGATTTTAAAAGATTTGCAAGTCCATCAAAACTCCCGTTTGACATCATAACAATTACATCTCCTTCATTAGTAACAGAACTTTTTAGCTTGTCAGCGAAAAGGTCTACTGAATCCATAATATTGTGGCTTTTAGGTGCTTGGTTAACTAGATTTCTTAACTGATTTTCATCTGGTCCCTTCCAGAAAACTAGATCCGCTTCATTTGTTGCGCTAAGTAGACGTGCGTCATGCAGTCCTGATTTCATGGTATTTGACCTTATTTCGATCAAAGCAATTATTCTGTTTTCATTATAGCGAGATCTTAAACCCCTCAAGGTCTCCTCTATTGCCGTAGGATGATGAGCAAAGTCGTCAAATAGTTTGAGTTCCTCTCGATCTATAATTGTCTCTAATCTTCTTTTCACTCCAGAGAATGTTTCTAAACACTTCGCCGAATCAGATATAGCTATATCAAAGTGATGCAGTGCTAATAGAGCTGCCATTGCATTTCTTGCATTATGCTCACCTAACATATTCCAATCTATTTCGGCTTTCTCTTTATTTATAAAAAACCTAAGTGAAGAGTGATCCTTTTTAATAGCATCAAAGTAATTCAAATTTTTTCTATTAGAACCAAATTCTGATTTTTTACTCCACATTCCCGAATCCAATAATGTTTTAATGTTCTTATCGTCTGAAGGAAGTACTATGCAATCTTCAGAAGACATCGTCCTAATCAAGTTATGAAATTGTTTTTGAATTTCAGCTAAATTTCTATATATGTCTGCATGGTCAAACTCCAAATTATTAATGATCAAGACTTCAGGATTGTAGTGAATGAATTTTGCTCGTTTATCAAAAAAAGCTGTGTCGTATTCGTCCGCTTCAATTACGAAAATCTCACCTTTGCCTAATTTAGCTGAGACAGAAAAGTCCTTAGGTCTGCCAGCAATTAAAAAACCAGGGTCAAGTCCTAATTTAACAAGTATCCAGGTTAGCATTGCTGTGGTGGAAGTTTTTCCATGGGTTCCGGAGACGGCGATAACTCTTCGATTTTGAAGAATATTCTCTGATAACCACGCTGGCCCAGAAGTATGAGGTAATTTTGAATCTAATATGTATTCAATAGATTCATTTCCTCTGGAAATTACATTGCCTATCAAATAAAGGTCAGCTTCAGGTAAGTCGGTCTTCTTATAACCTTGATTTACCTTTATGTTTTGTTCTTCTAGCAGGTCCGACATTGGTGGATAAACATTTTCATCACAACCTGAAACTTCGAACCCTAATTCCCTTGCAAGCAGGGCTAGACTGCCCATAAAGGTTCCACAGATACCTAATATATGAATCTTTTTAACTGACATATTTTAATTATACCCATCTCGTTTAATTCCCTCTTGGTCAAGATTTAAGTAACATCGCACTTATGAAGAATAGAAATGTTCTATATGCCCAATCGGGTGGGGTAACTGCAGTCATAAATGCAACTGCAGCGGGCGTAATAGAAGCGGGCAGAAAATCAAAAAGAATAGGTAAAATTTTTGCTGCTAAAAATGGCATTCTTGGAGCGCTTAATGAAGAACTTATTGATACCAGCTTAGAATCCGATACAGAAATAGCTAAGTTAAAGCATACACCAGGAGGAGCATTCGGTTCGTGCAGATATAAACTCCAAGATCCTGAAATCAATAATAATGAATACAAACGATTATTAGATATTTTTGTAGCCCATAATATCGGTCACTTCTTTTACAACGGAGGAGGAGATTCACAAGATACGGCTAATAAGATTGCTAATTTCACCCAAGATATGGGATTTCCTGTTCAATGCATTGGCATACCAAAAACAGTTGATAATGATATTCCTTTTACTGATAACTGCCCTGGTTTTGGTTCAGTAGCTAAATACATTGCGATTTCAACTAAAGAGGCAGCCCTTGATGTAGCAAGTATGGCTGAAACCTCCACTAAAGTTTTTATTCTGGAAGTAATGGGTAGACATGCGGGTTGGATAGCAGCTGCTTCAGGCTTAGCTCAGGAAAAACAAACAGACCCTCCACATATAATTCTTTTTCCAGAAATACCCTTTAATCAAAAAAAGATGATTTCTAAAGTTAAAACAACTGTTAGGAAGGAAGGTTATTGCGTCATAGTTGTGTCTGAAGGAGTACAAGATAGTAAAGGTAACTTCTTATCAGACGCAGGTACTAAAGATGCTTTTGGTCATAGGCAACTGGGGGGTGTAGCCCCTCAAATAGCTTCAATAATACATTCTTCTTTAGGTCATAAATATCATTGGGCAGTATCAGACTACCTTCAAAGATCTGCTCGACATATTGCTTCACTAACAGACTTAGAACAAGCTTATTCAGTAGGACAAGCAGCTATTGAATTCGTGCTTAGGGGCCAAAATGCTGTTATGCCAATTATAAAAAGGAAAAAAACAAAAAAATATTCTTGGGAAATAGATAAAGTTGCTCTCAATAGAGTTGCTAATAAAGAAAAGAAGATGCCAAGAAGTTTTATAACAAAAGATGGTTTTGGTATTACAGGGTCATGTAAAAAATATTTAAGCCCCCTCATTCAAGGAGAGGCTTACCCCCCTTATAAAAATGGAATCCCTGTAACAGCAAATTTAAAAAACAGACTTTTAAAGAAGAAGTTACGAGCGTTTAAACTTCCCAAAAAATAAAAAAATCTAAGCTGATTTATCTAAAGGACCTTCGAAGAATATCCCGACCTTTGTTAATCTTTCTATCAGAGGTTGTCCCAGGCCTGAAGCGGGAGTTAAGAGACCGCCGTAATCCTTTCCTCCAGGTAAATCATCTTCACAATGGATGAGAGTAAGAGCACTTTCACAAACAAACTTTGAGGTAACTCTGTAACCTGGATCTCCTTTTCCGTGCATTCTGAAAATACTAATAGAACCATCCTCTGCTTCCACTGTATATAAACAATCAAAGAAACCTTTGCGCATAGTTTCCTCGCTAGGTCCTTCTCCCGGTTTAGGTAAAAACCTTCTTACAAGTTTTCTAAGAGGAGTCGCAATGATTATCATTGAAAATATAGTGCCAAAAGATACTAAGAAAGCATTGAGATACTTCTGATAAAAAGCATGTTCTTGATAAGTAAAATCAACTCCATAGGTTTCTTGCCTTGCTTCGAGTAAAGCAGCACTTCTCCTAACTACCCTTGTATTCATGGTGGCCATGATGAAACGACCTGTCCAAGCATCAATGAGGTTATTTTTCTTTATTTTTACTTTGTCAGAGCTCAGACTTCTTTGTTCAGGAGTTACAGAGTCTTCAGGATTCAATAAAAAGGGATCTTGCATTTGTTTACCTAGATTTAAATCTCCCATTGAAAACCCTGTTTCAATTGTGCCGCCTGAGGCTCCTCCCTGCCCTGTATGAAAAGATTCAATCCTTTTAATGGGTTTTTGGAGCGTCTTAGCAGCGAAGAAAACTCCCAAATCCGAAGGAAGGGAATCATAACCACAGGAAGGTATTATTCTTACTCCGTTGGTTACTGCCTCGGAATGATGCTTATCTATCATCTCTTTAATCCAAAAGGTTTCTCCAGTTATATCCACATAGTGAGTAGAATTTTTAATACATGAAGCAACTAGTTTTGAACCATATCTATGAAATGGACCAGCTGTGGAAATTATTACTTTGGTTCTTTTAGTAATTAAATCCAGTGCCTCTTCATCGTCACCATCGGCCACTAATCTCTCAATTTTTGGATAATACCTTATAGCTACTTGGGACAACTTAGTTTTATCTCTTCCAGCTATTGCCCAATTAAGATCTTTAGCTTTTTCGGTTAAGTATTTAACACATAACTTTCCCGTGAATCCGGTAGCACCGTAAACAACAATATCCAGATCTTTACTCATGAACTATAGTATTTTTAATACGCCTCCAAAATTTAAAATTACTTCATCACCAACTTTAATATTACCTTTAGAAAATGCCAGGGTTTTTCCTTTTTTGGTAACCTTAGCTCTTACTTCTAATAGAGAACCCAGGGGTGCTGGACTAATAAATTCAGAATGAAAACTAACGGTTGTTACTGGCCTATCTGATTTTCTCATGGCGGAAGTAGCCAAAGTAAAATCAGCCACTGCCATTAGCATGCCGCCGTGTGCTGAACCGTAACCATTTAAATGTTCTTCTTTAACATAAAAACCGAGAACCAATTGGTCATCATCTTCTTTTTTATAAAAACCAGGACCCAAGTGATCTATATGAGGTTGCGAAATATTAAATGCTTTATAACCCTCTGGAGGTATTTCTGTTTTACTCATAGAAGTTCATTATAATCTTCAAAGAAGATAATTGATCATGAATGTAAGAATAAAAATATTACTGCTTTCTATCTTTATCTGTATTTTGAGTTCCTGTGTAAAAACTAATACCAGTGAAAATTTCG
>LUML01000060.1_pt1 | contig 18169 bp, 15 predicted proteins | sample 729661 | NCBI WGS metagenome assembly LUML01 (sample SAMN03860264, study PRJNA289734) | marine metagenome | biome: seawater column; feature: ocean; material: water; isolation source: Red Sea water column Station 22 - depth 10m | place: Saudi Arabia: Red Sea | collected 2011-10-15 | depth 100 m | reverse complement strand
TGATGACAGCAAGGTAAGGGGTGGCTGAAAGGCCTGAGATTCTTAAGGAAACCCTTAGAACCTGATCCATATAATTATGGCGGAGGAATACCATGAACAATCTATTATTTCGACTCTTCTCAGTTCTGTTAATCTTCACAGTATCCTCTGTAATTGCAGACAGTATTGAGGAAATTGTAGTTAAAGCCAACTACCGGGAAACTCTACTTGAAGAAAATGACGGCAGTCTTTTGTTGCTTGAGGGAAAACAATTACAAGATCAACCAATGAAGCATTTTGAAGAACTGAGCTTTCTTGTGCCTAATCTTAATATGGCAGTTAGTGATGGCAGGCCACGGTACTTTCAAATAAGAGGCATTGGAGAACGATCAGGGTATGAAGGCACACCCAATAGCTCTGTAGGATTCATAATTGATGATATTGATTTCTCTGGACAAGGTGGGGTTGCTAGTAGTTTTGATATGGAGCAAGTTGAGGTGCATCGCGGACCTCAGGGCTCTAGAATGGGTGCGAATGCTCTAGCAGGCATGATCTACATGCGATCTAAAGAACCGTCTGACTCCTTCGAAGGATTATCCGAATTAACCTTGGGAAGCGATGGTATAAAAAATATCGGTTTAGCTTTTGGCGGTCCTTTTGAGGGTAACACAGCCATTAAATACAGGGTGACATTGCGACAAGATGAGACCGACGGTTTTAGAAAAAATCTATACCTTAATCGTGATGACACCACAGGCAAAGAAGAGTTTACAGGACGCTTAAAGCTAAACTGGCAATTAAGTGAAATAACAGATCTGAGTTTTCTTTTACTCAACTCTGATTTTGATGCCTCATCGGATACTTGGAACATCGATGGCAGTTTGAACACACTATCTGATAAGCCAGGATTAGATTCTCAAGACACCAGAGCTTATGGCTTAAAGATCAATCATCAAGCCACAAATGCTATTGTTCAAAGCTTAACCAGTGCCACTAATTCCGACGTTACAGTCAGTTACGATGCTGATTGGGGTAATCCTGACTCCAACAGTCCTTATACTTATGATTTCTTTTCTGAAACAAAACGTTCAAGGCGATCTTTTAATCAGGAATTCAGAGTTTTATCGGAGCCTCTAGATAAGACATTGGATGATGATTTTGCCTGGGTGATTGGAGCTTATTATCTAAAACTGAATGAGCGCAATGATATTAGAGATCTCGGCACTTATATCGACCCATTTAGTCCCTGGCCTCCCTATTTTAAAGATGTGTCTGCGACCAGAGATTACGCGTCAGAGAATAAAGCTCTTTTTGGGAGTTTTGACTATTCGCTTTCCCCCTCCATGAGACTGAGTTTTGGCTTGCGATGGGAGGACTGGGAGGCCGATTATTCAGACACATTTGGCGAGTCTTTCTCGCCGAGCGATCAGATGTTTGGCGGCAAGGTATCTCTGATCAATCAATGGGATCAGAACACTAATATTTATGCAAGTATTGGCAGGGGTTTTAAATCAGGAGGGTTCAATTTAGGCACGGGTTTATCGATTGAGTCATTCAATGACACCCTTGTTTATGAGCCGGAATACTTATGGAATTATGAGATTGGAGTCAATCATCAATTCTCAGAGTCAAACACCGGGATCGATATGGTCATTTTTTACTCTGACCGAAAAGATCAGCAGGTTATGGCTTCAACCCAAGTAGATCCTGGTGATCCCAACACCTTTACTTTTTTGACACAGAACGCTGCCAGCGGAAAGAATTATGGTCTTGAGATGACTGTAAAATCAAATCCGAGCGATCAACTGAGTATGTACGCATCCGTTGGCCTGTTAAGAACAAAAGTTACTGAGCACGGGTCTAACATTACCTTGGAAGGCAGAGACCAAGCTCATGCACCCAGAACCTCTTACGCAGCGGGCATGAAATGGTTTGTCACTGATGACATCTATTTAAGTATGGGTATTAACGGCAAGAGTAGCTTTTATTACTCTGATTCTCATAATAATAAATCATCCGCATACACGCTCGGAAATATAGTTCTCGGTTATCAACGAGATCAATGGAAATACGAATTTTGGGTCAGGAATATTTTTGATGAATATTTTTCGCTCCGTGGATTCTATTTTGGGAATGTTCCGCCTGATTTCCCCGCCACCTTGTTTGAGCGTCAGGGAGATCCTAGACACATGGGTTTAATTGTCAGATACGAGTTTTGATACATAGAGAGTTATTTAAAGAGAATATACAGCTATAATAAGCCCCCATAGCATGTATCAATCAGTCGAAAATATTTCCATTGAGAGACGGTTTGTAAATTTGAGCTCTCGACAAGTCCATTATCGAGTTTCTGGCTCGGGACCAATACTGGTTCTTTTGCATCAAAGTCCTACTTCTTCTGCTGAGATGGCCTCAGTGATTGAGCAATTTAGTAATGAATTTACCGTTATTGCTCCAGACACACCAGGGTTTGGGTTATCTGATTTTGTAGATGATATTAAACCAGACATAACTGAATACGCCGAAGCTTTGAAAGAATTCCTAGATGCATTGGCAATAGATAAAGCTTGTTTTTATGGCTTTCATACGGGAGCAATTATAGCCACGGAGTTGGCTCGCTTATACCCGGATCTATGCAATGTGGTGGTTGTCAATGGTTTGGTGGTTCTTGAACCTGAAGAGGAAGAGGAGATATTAGCTCATTACACTAAATGGTTTTCGCCAACCCCTGAAGGGGGTCAAATGCCTTGGATTTGGTCAAGGATAAGAGATCAACTGATTTTCTTTCCTTGGTTTAAAAAAGAAGCAAGCAGCAGGATGGCACTCGATCTTCCCCCGCCAGAATTTTTACAGCCTTATGTATTAGATTTAGTTCGATCAAATGCAGAGTCTCAAACAGCTTATAAAGCTGCTTTTTTGTACCCGTCTAGAGATCGAATCAAGCAGTTGAAAATTCCGACCTATCTGATTAATTATGAGGGAGATCCTATAGCTGACCACCCTAAACGACTTGATAATCTTCCAGAAAACGTTGTCATTGAACTCCTGTCTGACCCCATTGCTGTGGAACAAAGATCAAGAGATATATTCAAAGAACACTCTTCATACAATGGTGAGATCAAAATTTCATCTTCAGTAGATTTAGAATCAGGAAAGCAAGGATTTGTTCCCACAACCCATGGCCCTCTTTATTATTGCTCAGAGGGCGATGATAAAGACCATATAGTTTTGGTTCTGCACGATCTTGGTGAATCGTCTAAACATTCACGCAGATACTCTGAAGGGATCAAGAATGCTTCATTGAAGTTAATGATCGACCTTCCTGGTCATGGAGAGACAGGGCCTAGTCATTTAAGCAATTATTCCCCGCAGTCGATGGCTAGGATGATACGGGAAGCCTTGAAAAACCTGAAGGTAGAGCGAATTAGTGTACTGGCTGTTGGTGGCAGCTTGCCAATTGCTCTGCGACTTGCTGAGAGCACAGAATTAAGTGTTGATCGCTTGGTTGCATTGGACCCGTGGTTTTTGAATGATCAGGAGAAGGAAGAATTTACAGAGTCTTATATTCCCGATATTACCCCAACATCCTATGGCGAACATCTGCTCAAAGCATGGTATTTTGCACGTGATAGTGAACTATATTTTCCGTGGTATAAGTCACAAGCCTCAAATGCATTGGCGATGTTAGGATATGATTTTGAGGAAGAATTAATTAATCTTTCAATGGATTTGACTGTTCTGTCGTGGCAAGGCAATTTAAGAGATGTTTTTGCTAGTAGAATGGCAAAGATAAACGATAGAATTATTTTTAAGTCCCTGCCTGAAAACAGGAACGAGTGGACAATAGAGATCTAGGTGTAGAGATGTCTGATATCGAGAAAAATTTAATTAAAGTGCTAAAGGCGGCTGTCGGAAAAGATCATGTCTTAACCGATCAAGAATCGCTGTCTTTTTATTCCATGGATGTCTACAGGTCAATTGAAACTCCAATTGCTGTTATTAAACCGGGCTCAGCAGAAGAGCTTCAAGAGGCTGTGAGGGTTACAACCGGTTTAGATGTTGCAGTTATTACTCGTGGAGGAGGGGCGTCTTATACAGACGCTTATCTACCCGCTACCGCTCAATCAATTATCATCGATACCTCTCGACTCAATAAGATTATTGAGATCAACGAAGAGGATATGTTTATCACCGTTGAACCAGGAGTTACTTGGGCAGAAATGGCTGCAGCGCTTGCCGAGAGAAATTTGAGAACACCTTTTTGGGGTCCGTTCTCAGGGTTAAAAGCCACCGTCGGCGGCTCGACATCGCAAAATAGTGTCAGCATGGGAACCAGTAGATACGGTGGTTCGCCAGAGTCTGTCCTGTGTTACGACGTTGTTTTGGCAAGCGGTGAAATTCTTAAAACTGGCTCTTCTTCAATGGAAAACAGCACTCCATTCTTTAGGCATTATGGCCCTGATCTAACCGGTTTATTTTCTGGTGATGCTGGGTCATTGGGCATCAAAGCGAGCATTACTCTTCGCCTAATTAAATTGCCCAGTCACAGTCTTACCTGTTCTTACGGTTTTAAAAGTTATGATGCCATGAGTCAGGCAATGGCGGCTGCTGCAAGAGAAGAATCAGTATCAAGTAATTGGGGACTGGACCCTAAATTACAACAGGGTCAACTTGGGAGTACTTCAATTGCTGACGCCTTTAAAGCGGCTTTCGCCGTTTTAAGAACAGCACGCAATCCTCTTGAGGCGATTCTTCAGTTGTTCAAAATGGCCATTGCCGGCAAGAGATTCTTAACCGGTTATGATTATTCAGCTCACTTTGTCGTTGAAGGCCATTCCATGAGCGAAGTCAAAAGTAAACTGGCACAAACCAGAAAAGCCGTTTCTTCTTTTGGCACCGAGATAGCCAATACGATTCCAACGGTTTTAGGGGCTATGCCGTTTATGCCACTGTACCCAATCTTAGGGCCCCAAGGTGAACGTTGGGTGCCTATGCACGGACTTCTATCGTTCTCAAAGATGCAGGAGATGCACAATCGACTGATGGATCTCTATGAGGAGAAGAAAGATGCAATGGAAGAGTGCTCAGTTTATGCAGGTGCTATGTATATGACTTATTCCACGCACAGCTTTCTCTACGAAGTAGCTCTATATTGGCAAGATGAGCGGACGGTTTATCACAAACTCTACTTGGATCAAGAGTATCTTGATATGCTTCCCACTTACCCAGAAAATAAAGAAGGAAGAGCTCTGGTTGCCGAGCTTCGAGCCTCAATACAAGACATATATTCAGACCTAGGGGCTGTTCATTTTCAAGTTGGGAAGAGCTATCCATACCAAAAAGGCAGACAAGCATTGGCCTCTGATGCATTGAAATCAATAAAACAATCCTTGGACCCAAAGAATTTAATGAACCCAGGAGCACTAGGTATTGAATAGGCACTATAAATTTTTAATACCCTTGATGGTGACAATCTTTTTGTCAGCTTGTGCTCAATACTCGGATCAATTACAAACCAACAGCCCTGAGGACAAGCAACGACCAAGGGTCGGGGTGCTTTATGTCTCACACGGTGGGTTTGAGACCTATGGAGAGCAACAGGTTTGGGATTCCACAGTCCAAATATTTTCCTACGATAAAAATAGCCCGGTCTATCAGCGTATTTTATGGAATCCTGATTATTGGCCACAACTCTTGGTTTTTGGAAACGCACCAAAAGAGACGGGTAAATATTCTTTTGAGTATGAGCGGATCGGAGGTGTTGATCCGTACCCCAAATCTAAGGCTGAACTGACCGAGCATTTGGTTGAAATCATGACCGATTATGAAGATCAATACGAAATTGATTTTATTGTCGATAAGATGTCTTGGTTGAGCCCTGATATTAAAGAGTTGGCTAATCCGAGAATGTTGTATTACCCCGGAACTGAAGACGGTTCAATACTTGCTTTTTGTGGGAAAGGGGATTGGTCTTGGTTATTTTGCGATCCTAATCGTTACGATATTGATGGGCCCATCGAAAGGCTCCTAAAAGTGGGGGTTGAGCGATTCATTATGGTGGATCTAACGACTGCCGGAGCTCGTTTTTCAAAAACCTTTGACGTTTATACTGCGGCTAGAAACGTCATTGACAAGCACAACAAAACCACTGGGGATAATGTTGTTATTGAATGGGTCAATGATCCTGACAATTTAATGGTTCAATCATATCCGCAAGACCCTTCTGGGTGGACACGATCTAAGGGTAAGCCTGAGCTTAATCCTATAGTAGAATTTTCCGATTACCCCAATCCTGTTATCGAGGACATGAGGTTGGCTAAATTCCAAGCCGATGGCATTGCAGCTCAATTTAACAACGATATTTCCATTAAGGACACCGCTGTGCTTATGGTGAATCACGGTATTTTATCGGGCAATGAAGTGTTTGATCCAAAAATTAATGACACGCTTACCCTTAACAAGAATATTAAAAAGGCATTGTTAGAGAATTACCCAGAGTTAAGTGAAGACAACATTCTAGGAGGCTGGTTTGGCGACATGGTCATCAATGAAAGAGTTAGACCGGCACCTCCAGCTTTCACGCAAATGGAAAGAACACGTGAAATGAGGGGTGAGAATCTAGGTTACAATGTCCTTCATGATACTGCCGGAGATAGGCCTTCAGCTGAATGGGGTTATCGATATTGGGAAGCACTTGATCAACTCAGAAAAAATAACGTTAAGCATATTGTCGTGGCATTTCCTCAGATCATGGAAAATTCTGTTCTTAATCTCGTAGAAGTTCCCAATCAGGTCGGAAAGGAAATCGGTTATAAGAATTGGCTGTATTTCAATTCTTTGGACTTTGACACCTATCCAGAATATGGTCACCCCTTCGCTGATTATTGGGGAATATGGGTCTCTCAATCTTGTGCCAGCACTGTTGATGCAAATCAAACCGAGGAGTGTTGCTTCGAAATGGGAGGGTGCGGCACCTCTCAGCCCTACCCCCCAACTAGGCAAGCAAAGCTTGACCAGAGACGAGATGATCTAGATCCCTCTCTAGCTTATGACGTTTCTGAATTTGGACATTTAGGCTATCAAGCTGAACTTGGTCCTGCTGATCCAAACCAGCCAGTGCAAGATCAATATAGAGGCACATGGGCAATGTGGCAGGTCACAGAAGATCATTACGCTGTGGCTGAGTTCCTTGCAGACAAGGTTACCGACCATATAGAATCAATGAATGTTAATTAGGAAATATAAGGAGATACGATGTCGATGAAGTTATTAAGAAGAGAGTTTTTAATGGGTCTTGGTTTAGCTACTGTTCTTGCTTCTGATAAAACTGAGAGCATGGTTAGTGGAACCGTGCCTTCTTCAGCGCCCGATTTGACTTTGCCAGTGAATAATTTATTAAGCCTCATGCGAATGCAATCAACTCTTGGTAATCAAGATCAGGTCCCTTGGCACTATAATGGGATGCTGTATTTTCAGAAAGGATCTGAGCAACCGATCCCCATGGTCAAAATCGAAGGGATGGAGAGTTACAAGGTTATTCCGCAAGATGATGGATCGTATGAAATCCTTGGGAATATGCTGACCTTTTTTAGAGATGTTGATAGTGGAGAAATGATAAGGGATTATAGGAATCCTTATACAGGCAAAGTAAATAAAGTGTCACCAAATATCAGACGAGCTAGTTTGGGAAGGGGTATGAATATTTCAACTATGGGCTCTAGACCAACATCTTTTATTGATCAGATGCCTGATAAACCTTTAATCCTAGATTGGACTTTTGGTCCCAAGACGGTTTGGCTGCATAATCAGACTTCATACCCTCCAGGATTAACACCACCGAGAGTACAGAGAATGACCATGTTTGCTCCTTTGGATGAATTTCTTGACCCAAATAATCTTTCATTATCTACGATGTTTACAGCCACTGTGTTAATGCCTTGGTTGCCATGGATGGGCATGGATGACGTTGAAGGTCATACGCTTTGGCATGCATCAGGCGTTAAGTTAGATTCGATCGATCAATTGCCAGACGAATATTCTAAAAGAATGATGGCAGAGCACCCAGAGTTATCGAGATTTAACTTAGAAGAAGATACCGGTCCTGTTATTTATGAGTGAAGATTGACATCCTTATGATCCACTTAAAGAAGCTAAGTTTATTTATCATTTCTTTTCTATTGATCTCTTGTAGCGATCAACAGAGCCCCGATAATGAAAAAGTAGAATCTGTTCCACCTACTAGTATTACTAATCTAGAAACGATAATGACAGTTGGCGATATAGAGAGAGGGAGGAAGCTCTATATCCAATGCAGGGCTTGCCATTCACTCAAGCCTAATGAAACCAATAGGATCGGGCCAAGTCTATATGGGATTATTAATCAGCAAGCTGGAAGCATAGAGGGGTATGAATATTCTGAGGCTCTTAAGCAATCTAATGTTTATTGGAATTTAGACAACCTTGATCAATGGATAGAAAAACCATATGAAATGATCCCAGGTAATAAAATGGTTTTTTCGGGTATGCGTAAGAAGCAAGATAGAAATGATTTAATAGCATATATAATTGATCAGACTGCTGAAATAGATAACAAAAAGCAGTTATGAGTCAAACAATCCTAATAGTTGAAGACGAGATCGCAATAAGCTCCATGATAAAGTTTTCATTATCTAGGGCGGGTTATAAGGTTATTGATTCTAAAGACTGTTCAAATGCTTTGTTGGCAATGCAATCAAATTTACCTGACTTAATTTTAATTGATTGGATGTTACCAGATGGAAGTGGACTAGAATTAGCTAGGCAAATAAAGAATGATGATGTTACAAAACATATTGGAGTGATTATGTTGACTGCTAAGGCTGAAGAGAAAGACAAAGTCTTGGGTCTAGAAAGTGGAGCAGATGATTACATAACAAAGCCCTTTTCTCAAAAAGAATTAATAGCAAGAATCAAAGCGGTTCTCAGGAGGACATATGGGGATAGTGATGAATTAGTATTTGGCGATATAAAGTTTGATCTTGATTCCCATCAAGTTTTTATAAAGAACAAGAAAGTGCATATTGGTCGAAGAGAATATAGATTATTGAGATTCTTAATGCAGAATAATGGAAAAGTTTATAGCAGAGCTCAGTTATTGGATCATGTTTGGGGGCAAGGGAATTTTTTTCAAGAAAGGACTGTAGATGTTCACATAAGAAGATTAAGAAGTCTTCTCGAGAATCATAAATTAGGTAACCTTATTCAAACTGTCAGGGGCACTGGTTACGGTTTTAACCTATAGTTGCTTGTGTTTTCAAGAATAAAATCACTGTTTTTTTCAAATAAACCCAACCTTATTCAGGAAATAGAAACTGTCACAAATTTGAGCAAAGACGGCTTTTTATTGCTGGATAAAAACAATCAAATATCTTGGTATAACCAAAATGCTTCAGAATGGTTAGATCTAGAAAATAAATACGCTAGAAAAAATATAAGAAGTTATTTCTCTAATCAAAATTTTTCTGCATTTATAGAAGATACTGATAGCGAGAAGACAATAGAGGTAATTGCGCCTAGCGATAAAGAAAAGTTTTTATCTTTGCAGCTTATTCCATTTCGGGATGATGAAAAGTTCATGGTCTTGAGAGATATCAGTAAACCAATAAAGCTGGAGACAATTCGTACCGATTTTGCTGCCAATGCATCTCATGAATTAAGGTCTCCATTGACTGTAATTGCAGGATATATTGAAATGATGCTTCATGATGATTCTATGCCTGATAATTGGAAAGAACCCATAAAAGAGCTTGGCAAGCAATCAGAGAGAATGAAATCAGTCCTATCTGATCTATTGGTATTATTTCAACTAGAATCTGAAGCAAATCAAATCGATGAAGAAATCATTGATATAGAACTAATAGTAAATTCTTCAAAGAATGCTGCTATGAAAAGAAGCAACCCTCCCAAAAGCTTCAAGGTTGATTTTCCTCGACCGGCGTTAATTAAGGGTGACGAATTTAGAATTCAATCTGTAATAAATAACATTGTCGAAAATGCTCTTCGTTATTCCGATCAAAAAGGGGAAATTGAAGTCTCTTGGAATGTTGATGTAAATGGAGGGCATCTTTCGATCAAAGATAATGGGATAGGTATGGAAGAAAAGCATCTCAAAAGAATAACAGAAAGGTTCTATCGTATAGATAAGGGGCGATCAAGAGACATGGGAGGCACTGGATTAGGCTTAGCCATTGTGAAATATGCTTTACAGAATCATAATGCAACTTTGGAAATAAAAAGTACAATTGGCGTAGGCAGTGAGTTTATTTGTCATTTTCCAACAGACAGAATAAAAAAATAAATATTCTAAATTCTGTAATATTACTGTAACAATTCTTTACTATTATTCTTCCCAGTAAAAATATATTTACTGGGAAAATGAATAATTAGAATAGAGTCTAATTAATTTATTTTAGAGGTAAAAAGTTATGAGTAATGAAAGTTTCCTAGGTATGTTAGCTGAATCCCCATTTTCAGGGTTACAAGAGCACATGATTCTAGGTAATAAATCAACCAATGCCCTAGAAAATTTTTTAAAGGCTGTTTCTGAATCAGATTGGAGAACTGCATTTGAATGCAGGGAAGACATTGTGACTTTAGAGAATCAGGCAGATGATATAAAAAATAATATTAGAAACAACCTTCCAAAATCACTCTTTATGAGTGTCTCCAGACAGGATTTACTGGATTTGGTGTTCACCATGGATGGCATTCCTAATGCAGCAAAAGATATCTCAGGTGTAATGATTGGCAGAAAAATGGAAATTCCTAAAGAGGTTGCTGAGGACTTTATGAATTGCTCTAAAGCTGCAATAAAAGCAGCTAATCAAGCATCTGATGCAATTAGGAAAGTTGATGAAATGCAAAAAACAGGATTTGGATCTTCTGATGTTTCTGTTTTAAGCGATATAGTTTCTAAGTTAGAGCAAATCGAGAAAGAAAACGATGAATTAGAAATAGCCTTGAGAAATAAATTTTTTGAACATGAGAAAAAATATGATCCTGTAGAGGTCATGTTTTTCTATAATGTAATCAATAAGGTTGGGTCTCTCGCAGACATTTCCCAGACTGTAGGCCACCTTCTAGTGCGTCTAGTATCAAAATGATTTAAGGAAAAGAATTATGGAAGTAATTGCTGATTATGGTTTTATCTTACTGGTTGTAGGCTGTGTTTGTGGTTTCTTTATGGCCTGGGGTATCGGGGCAAACGATGTTGCAAATGCAATGGGTACTTCTGTAGGCGCAAGAGCATTAACGTTGGCTCAAGCTGTATTAGTTGCATGTATCTTTGAATTTGCGGGAGCCTATCTAGCAGGTGGTGAGGTTACATCTACTATACGAAAAGGGATAATTGATACAGCTGCAATTACTGATACGCCTCAACTCTTAGTTTACGGAATGATTGCTGCTTTGTTAGCTGCAGGAATTTGGTTATTGATTGCTTCATATTTCGGTTGGCCTGTTTCAACAACACATTCAATTGTTGGAGCCATAGTAGGATTTGCCGCTGTAGGAATAGGAGTTGATGTTGTTCAATGGGGTAAGGTTGCCTCAATTGTTGCCAGCTGGGTAGTCTCGCCAGTGATGGCTGGAACGATTTCTTTTCTGTTATTTACCAGTGTTAAGAAATTAATTCTGCAAACATCAGATCCTTTCATGAGCGCAAAAAGATATGTTCCCTTCTACATGTTTTTAGCAGGTTTTGTAGTTGCTATGGTAACTTTCTTAAAAGGACTAAAACATGTTGGGTTAACCTTTACGGGCACTGAAGCTATTGCCTGGTCTCTTGTGTTCGCGCTGATCATTGCTTTATTAGGAACCCTTGCATTGCAGAGAATAGATAATACGACTCAAGAAAAAAATGGTGCCATGTTTGATGGGGTAGAGCGAGTCTTCGCCGTTTTAATGGTGTTTACAGCTTGTGCAATGGCTTTTGCTCATGGGTCGAATGATGTGGCTAACGCCATAGGCCCTCTAGCAGCAATTGTATCGGTGGTAAATAGCGGTGGCGAGATAGCCTCTAAATCAATTCTACCGCCCTGGGTTTTATTGATTGGAGCTACAGGTATTGTGATTGGGCTAGCGATGTTGGGTTATAGAGTCATGATGACTGTAGGTAGGTCCATTACAGAGTTAACTCCTAGCAGAGGTTTTGCAGCTGAGCTTGCCGCTGCAGGAACAGTTGTGATTGCCTCGGGAACAGGTTTGCCGATTTCAACAACGCATACTCTGGTTGGTGCAGTACTGGGCGTTGGTCTAGCAAGAGGCATTGGTGCAATTAATCTTGGGGTTGTTGGAAAAATTATTTTATCTTGGATTGTCACACTGCCCATCGGTGCTGGATTATCCATCCTCTTTTTCTTTGCTCTAAAAGGTTTCTTTGGGTAGAGGAAAGTAATGATTTATAAAATAGGATCAAACCTATTCTTTGCGTTCATCATATATGTCTTTATTTTTCCTCAATCTCTATCAGCTTCAGAGGTGACAACATCTTATGACTTTAGATTTCGATATGAATACACTGACGATAGCAGTAAGTCCTCCAAACGAAGAAGAAATAGAATCCGCTCTCGCATAGGATTTCAATATTCAGATAACGAACGATTAAAAATTAAAATTAGGCTAGCCACAGCAGAGGAGAACACAACATCTGCCAACCAAACTCTAGGCACTGGCTTTACTTTCAGTGATATTGGAATGGATCAGGCTTACATTGATTATTTGTTAACAGCTTCGTCATCCGTGTCTTTGGGTAAAATCGCCAATCCTTTTTTTAAACCCAATAAGAGTCAGCTTCTCTTCGATGGAGACTACAACCCTGAGGGAATTGCTATTAGCCATAAAAAGGATGGTTTTTTTGGAAATATCGGACTCATTAAGTTTGACGAAGGAGGCTCTAAGGCGGTAAACATAATAGGTCTACAGGCCGGATTAAATAAAGAAGTATCTGAAGATACAAGTTATAAGATTGCTGTAGCTCAATACAATTTTGATGATATCAAGGGAAGGCCAGCATCTGATATCACATGGAACGGCAAATTATTTGGCAATCCTGTCGATGCGAATAATTACTACCTCAATAACTATAATGTTACTAACCTCTCTGCTGAGATGAAGACAACAATAGGTTCTGATTTACTTCCAATTACCTATTTTGTTGATTTTGCAAAAAACTCTAAAGCAGACGAAAATGATACAGCCTTCCTCATTGGAGCCAAGCTCACATTAAATGATCTATGGAAAGTAACCTATTTTTATAAAGACGCTGAAGCAAATGCTGTCTTTGCTGCCCTTGTAGACTCAGACTTTGGTGGAGGTGGGGTTGGCCATAAGGGTCACCAACTCAATCTTAGCTATAATTTTTCAAAAAAACTTAGTGTTGAGCTAACGTGGTTTGATAACCAGAAGAAAATGAATATTGATTACAAAAAAATGTTTATTGACTTCAAATACAAACTTTAAAGCTTAATCAATTAGTGCCCCATCCGCCTTTGCTATAACCTTTGGGAAGCCCTGAATCTATTGTGAAACCATAGAGTTCTTCGTTGGGGAGAAATGTTTTAACAGTTTTGTTGACTTCGATAAGAGCCTCGATATTAATGCCCGTTTTTAGGCCCATAGAATCCAACATAAAAACTAAATCCTCAGTAACTATATTTCCACTGGCACCAGGTGCAAAAGGACATCCCCCAATACCACCAAGTGATGAATCCAGAGTGGTGATTCCCTCCTCGATGGAGGCTAAAGCATTAGCTAAACCCAAGCCTCTGGTGTTATGTAAATGCATACTGGTTAGATTGTGATCACCGACCTCACTTTTAAGTAACCCAATCAGTCTTCTAATTTGCATCGGATTGGCATAACCGGTTGTATCGGATAAGCCGACTTCATCACAGCCTAATTCCATCATTTGTGCACCTAGGGACACAACAACCTTTTCTGAAACTTTACCCTCTAAGGTGCAACCAAAAGCAGTAGACAAATTGCCTTCAAACTCGGGTCTTTTTTCTTCATCAAGAGATTTGATGTATTCGGCTATTTTTTTTATCTCCGCCAGAACCTCTTCATGGCTCTTATTCAAATTGGCTTTGCTGTGGGTTTCACTGACCGATAAAGGAAGACACATTTTGTCCACCCCGGCATCGATTGCATTTTTTGCGCCCTTAAAATTAGGCACTAAGGCAGCAACAGTAAGGTTTGGTAGGCTTTTTGCGTATTGGACAATTTCCGCAGTGTCTGCCATTTGAGGCAATAAATCTGGACGTACGAACGAACCCACCTCAATCTCTCTAACTCCGGCTTCAGATTCAGCTTTTATCCACTTTTTCTTGTCATCGGTCGACATAATAGAATCTATGCTTTGGAGACCGTCTCTAGGTCCAACTTCACTTACTAATATATCTATTTCAGCCACATCATCCTCTTCTTATCTTAACGGTGCTTCTTTATTATAAACATTTTCTCTCAGCTAGATTATCAATGCCGAGCGCTTCTTCCATGATGAAGAATATATCCGTGTTATCCATTACTCCACCTATATTTTCTGCTCCAGGCCCATAGGCGAATACGGGAATCATTGTTCCTGTATGAGTTCCTAATCCAACTGCTGTGTTCCATGAAATCTTCATTTTATTTCTAGGTTGAGGGTTCCTTTCCCACGTATCTGTTTCTATAAGAAGTCCTCCTGTTTCGTGATCCGAGAGAACTATTACGAGAGTATCTTGATCTGACTCAGCAAACTTTAGGGCTCTATCGACGGCCTGATTGAATTCATCCATCTCTTTGTAGACACCATTAAAATTATTCTCATGGCCCTCCCAATCTATTTGTGAGCCTTCTGCCATGATGAAAAAACCAGTGCAATTATTTGAAATCATCTTGTTAGATTGCTCCAATGAAAAATCAAGCATTTCTAGTAGATCAGGTTCATGTTCTTCACGAATAAAGCCCTCTTTTGAAAATAATCCAAAAATTCTTTTTGATGGGTCTAATTGAAAATTAATTAAGTCAGATCTAGATCCAAGGTATGCTTCTTTCTCTTTTATCAAAGCGAGAATATCCAAGTCATCTTCTCGTTGACCTCCTAGATCTTTAGGGATAAAAAAATCTCTTCCACCTCCGAGCGAAATAAAATTATTAGAGCTAAATAACTGTTCAGCTATTTGATCAGTGTTGTCTCTTGACTCGTTGTGAACCACAAATGCAGCTGGTGTTGCATGGGTAATTTCAGATGTTGCAATTAAACTTGTCACGTATCCTTTCTCATGTAACATCTCCGTTATATTTTTTACCACCTGTTTATCCTTATTAACTCCCAAATATCCATTAACAGTTTTAATACCTGAGCTATAGGCGGTGGCAGAGGCAGCCGAATCAGTGATTAATGTGTTGATGGCATGAGTTTTAATCAAGCCTGTATGGGGAAATCTATCAAAGGCCGAAGTATAATTCGGTCCTCCCTTGGCAATTCTGTAGGCAGTTATTTGATTAATACCCATGCCGTCACCAATTAAAAGAATGATATTTTTAGCTTTTCTGTCTATGGCTTTTAATTCTTTTTTTGTGACGCTCTGGTCAAAATTAATCTCAATTTCTTGGGTGTCTTTTTTGGGAACTACGATAATAAATGGTGCAATTTGCATCAAAGCAACGATCGTTAAGACAGAGGTAATCAGAATAATGGATAGGTATTTTAAAAATGACCTCATTTAGAGTCTAAGGCATCTAACTTTTTTTGCAGGAGTTCATCTCTAGGTTGCCCGTAATTAAAATCTATGATCGATCCTTCCCATGCTCCATACATTGGATTCGAGAACATGTACCAAGATGTGCCCCAGTATTTTGAGTATTTCTTGATGGTTTCAACCCTGTCTTTGGGAGAGAGCAGATTTTCATTGTTGCCTACAAAGTCGCCAAAATTATCTCCAAACATCATCACTATACGATAATCTTTTGCAATCAATTCTCTTCTTGATGTTTTGTTAGATCCCCAACCGTTTTCCCCTCGAGATAGAATATTCTCTTCCGAAGAAGTGCTGAAACCAAGGGCAATATAATTATTGATTGTTGCTTTCTCTATCTCAAGATCTCGGTTGGTCACAAAAAATATTTCCACACCTTTTGATTGTGCATATTCCATGAATTCAAGCGCCCCAGGCATAAATTCTGCCTTCTCTTCCTTTGCCCAATCAAACCAGCCATCTGGGTAAGCAGTTCCCTTCTCAATGATTCTCGCTTGATATGCACTGTTGTCTAATACTGTCTGATCAACATCAAGGATAATTGCCGGTGGTTTGTCACTAAAATCTTCTAACTGTTCCAGCGCTGCCGTATGATTTTTATCGGACAATAATGCATCTAAATTATTTTGAGCTGATCGATAAATGGTGCTTGAATTGGCATAAAACTCTGCCGAAGATTGAACGTATAAAGTAGCCATAATTAATTCATGATCTTTTTCACTTGCATCAAGGCTCAAGGGAATGAATAACAAAATTAAGAAGAGATTTTTCATAGCGACATCATAAACTATTTGATTTCAAAAACATCTATTTTGGGATTGCTTTTTTAGAGCCACGGGTTCTTTGCCTTATGGGATGTCTCGAACTCGTTGACTAAAGATATTTTATCTAGGGTTTGCTCAATTTCATCCAAGCCATTTATTAAGGATTCTCGATCTTTTGTCCCTATAGGAAAATCTTCTATGGTTTCCGTACCAAAACTAATGATTCTGCTAGCAAGATCAACAGATAATTGGTTTTGGCTATGATAACTTTTATACCCCATTCACTTAGAGCCCAAACAGCATGTTCTCTTGATGATCCGCAACCAAAGTTTCTTCCTGAGAGAAGAATAGTGGCTTTATTGAATGGAGATTGATTGAGAATGAAATCTTTATTTTCTTTTCTTGATTCTACCGATTCGTATCTCCAATCTGAGAATAAACCATCGGCGAGTCCTTGTTTAGAGACAGACTTCATTTCTCGGCTTGGAATAATGGCATCCGTATCGATATTCATTCTAATCAAAGGTGCCACAATTCCAGAGAATGTCTCAAAAGGTTTCATGATTCTATTCCTGTGCTTGCCTGAGATATTTTTCCATTAATCGCTGAGGCAGCCACTGTCTCTGGTGAAGCAAGATGGGTTCTTGTGGCTTTACCTTGTCTATTCTCAAAATTTCTATTTGTGGTTGAAATAACTCGTTCGTTATGACCGAAGCTCTCACCCCCTGCAAAGAAACACATCGAACACCCTGACTCTCTCCATTCAAATCCTGCTGAGATAAATATTTTGTCCAACCCTTCTTCTTCGGCCTGTTTTTTGACTTGAGATGAACCTGGGACACATATTGCCTTAACCCCCTTGGCTACTTTCTTATTCTTAAGCACTTGAGCTGCAGCCCTTAAATCGCTGATTCGACTATTTGTGCATGACCCAATAAAAGCCGCATCGATAGCTTTACCCTTAATGGCTTCACCTTCACTTAGATCCATATATTCTAGAGCTCTGTTCATCGATTTTCTTTCGCGGTCTTCATTGAGTTGTTCTGACAAAGGGATAATTTCATCAATTGGTACGGCTTGGTGTGGGCTAGTACCCCATGTCACATAAGGGGTAAGATTAGAACAATTAAGGTTTATTATTTTGTCAAACTTCGCCTCTGGGTCCGACTTAAGCTCCCTCCATTCTTTGACTGCCGTTAAAAAATCATCGCCCTTGGGTGCAAATTTCTTGTTTTCTAAATAGGAGAATGTCTTCTCATCTGGAGCTATTAAGCTGGTTACAGCTCCAAACTCTACAGCCATATTGCACAATGTAAGCCTTGATTCTATTTGAAGATCAGTAATTGTTGACCCGGTAAATTCAACCGCATAACCCTTAGCACCATTGGAGCCAAATTCCGATATCAAATGCAGAACAATATCTTTCGAGGTAACGCCACTAGGTAATTTACCATCGATATTGATTTGCATGAGTTGTGGCTTTTTCTTAATTAGAGTATTTGTTGCCAGAGCATGCTCACATTCTGTGGACCCAACCCCCCAAGCTAAGGTTCCTAATGCACCTAAACTGCATGTGTGCGAGTCAGGACAAATATAGGTCATTCCAGGCAGAGCAATGCCTTGTTCAGGCGAGACCACATGAACAATTCC
>LUML01000152.1_pt1 | contig 18246 bp, 19 predicted proteins | sample 729661 | NCBI WGS metagenome assembly LUML01 (sample SAMN03860264, study PRJNA289734) | marine metagenome | biome: seawater column; feature: ocean; material: water; isolation source: Red Sea water column Station 22 - depth 10m | place: Saudi Arabia: Red Sea | collected 2011-10-15 | depth 100 m | reverse complement strand
AGTTCATGCTGCTCTGGAATATTGTTCCATTGAAGTTCTCCATACCACCTATCTCCAAAAATAGCTTTCATGCGGCGAGTTGTTTCTCGCATCGCCTCTAGAATAGCATCTGAAGCCAGTTCACCGCCGTCACGGTTGTCCCAATAATCACCAGCGTAAATACCCCCCAAACAAGCGCTGGCAGCAATAACCCCCTCACTATAACGAGAAAGAAGATCATAATCAACGCGAGGATACCGGTAAAAGTTTTCATCTTTGTAGCTCTCCGAAATAAGACTAAATATGTTGTTCAATCCTGTTTGGTTCATGGCGAGCAAAATTAAATGATTCCTTTTCTTAAGAATGTTAGTCATCTTTTGTTTAGAAGCCTTTTCATCCTCGATACTTAGAGCGACCTCCTTATCCATCTTCTTTTTTTCAGATTTTGCTTTTTCATATTCTTCTCTCCAGTTTTCAAGCGAAGGCAAAAAATATGCCTCAACGCCAAAAATTGGTTTAAAGCTCCTTCCCTCTTCCATCATTTTTCTTGCATGTAGGACTTGATATGGCAAACCATTCATATGGCCATGATCTGTCAAAGCCAGTGCATCGGATCCATTTTCAAAAGCAAAATCCATGTGCTCTTGAGGATAGCCCAGTCCGTCATTTAAACTCAATCCACTGTGTGCGTGTAATCCCACAAAGGGAATATTTTTAGTCATTTTCTCTCCAATTATTTATAGTAACACTATAACACAATAATTATCCAAAGTCAAGTATTTTTTAATCAGTGTGTACCGTATTTGGCAACGAAACTGCCCTGATTATAATAGGCGGATTTTCCCCAGAATTGGTACCTCCGTAAAACCAATAATGCGCGGTAGAGGTGCCCTTGGTGCCAACATAATAAGTATAAGTGGTCCCTGGTGTTAACCCGGCCACGTACCAACTATGAGTCAGCATAATATTATCATCCTCATCAGGTTCAAACACCTGTCTTTCGTATTTGGACCCTACCAAAAATTGAATTTCGACTTTTCCACTTGCGGGTGCCTTAAATGTGACTTTCCAATTCGAAGTTGGCACGGCGTAAGAAGTTGTAAGCTGATATGATGCATTTCCGGACGCATCGTTATTGTTTAACATCGTATAACCAATTATGAGCCCGCCCATTTCATAAATATCAAGGGGCACTTTGGGGCTCGTGGTTCCAATGCCGACAAGACCATTCTGATCTATCGACATATGAATATCGGAATTCGTTTTAAAAGTTAAGTTGTCATTGGTATAGTCGTTAAAGATGATCCACTTCCGCGTGCCATTCTCGGAAAACTCAAGTCCGGGGTGGCTATTTGCGTCTCCATCAATTCTTACCCTCGGATCATCACCAGCAACGTGTAAGGTTGTGGCGGGAGAACTTTTGTTGATGCCGACACCTGTAGAATTTATATATATGCTATCGTCGGGAGAGTCGGCCTCAATTAATAATGCGGTGCCTGTGGTCCCATTGGAGTCTCTTATATAAAACGCATTATCAGATCCGCGGTGGCCCATCTGCCAATATAGAGTGCTGGCTTCTTGTAGCTGAAGTATGGAAAACGAGCCGGCAGCACAGTTAAGATTGACGATGGCGTTGTTTGATGCATTTGCGACCTCTAGAGTGGCATCCGGGGTAGATGTACCTATGCCAACCGCGTCCGCACTAGCATCAACAAAGAGCATATGAGTATTGCCATCAGACTCTACTCTGAAGTCTACATCTTTACTTTCATCATTAAATGTTGCCGAGCCTGTAACCCCTAACGAGCCGGAGATTTCTGCTCCGTCTCCATATCTTGAACCTGCCATTTATTTTATCTCCTCTCTTATCATCGTTTATAATTAGTCGTCAATTCCAATAGGGTTCCATTCTTTATATGTAAATATACTTTCGTGCGGACGGTGAATTTTTTTAGACTCCTCAGAGGCTATATATTGGCAGTAATTTTCCCAACTATCAACGTTATAATACCAGTTGACCTCTATAATATCTGAGTTTTCCAGACTCGCTTCTTGAAATACCAAATCTAAACTGAAATCTTTTTTTGGATCTAGGATTGGAGATCTCTTTAATAAATCGGTTTTGATAGTTGTCAAAAATTTAAAATAGTCCTTAGAATTAAAGGTGAACCCTAAATATTCTCCATCTTTTATAGTCTTTCCATCATAAGATATAAAAAACCCATCGTCACGAGAAATAGAGCTTCTATGTTTTTTAACCGCCATTGGTGGATACACACCATATGGAAAAGAAACGTAGTATCTGTCCGGAGTTAACCATTTGCTCATTTGACCACTTGTATTGTATGCAACGTTGGCACCATGCAATATGCTCCAAGAGAGGCAGTCCCTTTTTTCCCTATCCTTGGGATGTACAGGAACATAAAATATTGGTATCTCTTTTCTGTAGTCCTCTGGATTATACCATACATGCGGATTTTGTACCCAATTTGGATCCTGAACATAATCTCCCATGCGGTACCTTATTAGGGGTTGCATATCGTCGTGACAAACAACCCATATGGTTTCGCAACCTGCATATGCACATTCTATTGCTGCTCTCTCAACAGCTAAATAATTTTGTGCCACTGGCATACAAGAATCATGCCAAGGCAAATCAAAGTCTAATGGCTGACCTGCTACTGGTATTATTCCAGCCAAGTGAAATGCTTTTTCATTTACGAATTTTTCTTCCACGCGCTGACATCATCCTATTTAATTTTATTGGTTGGTTTGCGGTTATCATTGATTCTCGTAAAACCGTCTCCTCGGGCCTATAATCAAAAACTAGTGCTTCACTATCTTCATACCTATCAAAAGTACACTTGATTATTTCCCTTTTTGAAGATTCTAGCTTAATAGATAAGAATCTGTTGTTTCCATTGCTCCTGCCCTTAATTCCGGCTTCTTCCATTAAGTGCTTAATCTTAAATTTAGCATAAGTGTCTGAATACTCAAAATCTTTTATTTGTTCAGAAGTTAAATATGAAACAGACACAAGATCTTTTTTGTTGCTCGCTACGCTCCCTGGAATTCTGACTGACGGATAAAAATAAACTTCTTTTACAAAATCATCTGGAGTTAAAATAACGTCAAACTCATGCTTCGCGCCTGATCTTACATTTATCCAATCTACCACTTGAAATAAGTTTGTCTTTTCGAAAGGTACCTCAAGGCCTTGGATTTTTGTATCATCAAATATCCTTGCCTTATTAAATTTAATTTGCAAATTCTTTGACCCTTCCAGCGAAATCTTTAAGAGATTATCATTTTCTATTCTTATTGATCTGGCCTTATCTGCTGTCGGCATAAGACCCGACATAGAAAGAACAAAGTTTAATCGATTATAAATTGGATATTTTGGATTTCCAACGATTTTGGTCAAAGAAGGGCCCTGCATCCTGAAAGAAACTGGATTTATTTGCATCTTTTCAACCATGTCTTTCTCTCGAAAAAAATCATACATGAACGGCTTTTTTGCTTCTACAAAAAATACCGGAACTTCATTAAAATACGAATATATTAGGGAACTTAGCGTATTTCCTATAATAATTTCGTCATATTCATATACATGATCATTCATAGCATCCCGGAACATCTACCATATTAGCTTCTTCAACTTCCAGTGCTTTCATTTTTCTTTTAAGCACGCGCTTGAGCCTTAAAACCTTCTTGGCATATCTATGGCCTTTAATTTTAGTCGGGCCCTTGCATCTAAAGCCGCTATTATCCCCGCACAAGCCAGTCGATACTCGACCTTTGCCATATCTTCGGATCCACCATTCTAAAATCTTAGCTCCCCTTCGGATGCTCGTTTCAGGATCTTTCAATTGTTTACATGTCAGCTTTTTACCAAATCTAGCCTTAAAGCCAGAAGAATAACGAGGCAAGACTTGTGTTAAACCGCATGCTCCATCTCTACTGACTGCCGATGGGGTCCACCTGCTTTCAACAAAAATAAGCGAAGTTAAAACTGCAGGATCAATATTATGCTGCTCTGAAGCTTCTACAACGACGTCCATGTTTTCACATGCGATATCTGCATTTGGAAGCGCCAGAGCAACATACGCAGAACACAAGAGTTCAGCTAGCTTCAAAGACATTATCTGTCCCTCGTTAAAACTCCAAGAACATAGTTCTCTAGGATTATATTAACCTTGCCTGTCTCAAGAGTCAATTCTTGGACCATAGTATTATTAACAACAACTCTATCGCCTTTACTAACTCCGACAGAACAGTCTGGTGATATGTCACAAACTCTAGCTGTCACAAATTGTTCTTTTGTCGGTTTATAGTCCTCTGGCAATAAAACTCCAGTAAAAGAACCCTCCACAATTTCTTCTGAGGGTGTATCCGACAACTCAATCAAAATATGTCTGTTTCGTGGAGTAAACGGCATATTAACCTCCGACCGTCTTTGACACCTGCTCAAAGATCTCATTGAACTTCTCTAGGTCATCGTCATTTTTAAGCATTCGATAAGCCTTGACGGCCATGCTCAATTCCTCTCTAGTGAGCCAAGAATTCTCAACATATTCTTTTCTGAGATCTCGCTTGTGCTCCTTGAAGGGTTCCATTTGCGACTCAACTGCTGCAAATGATTTAATAAAATTCTCTACGTATTGTTGTTTAGTGAGTTTAGTACTCATATATACCTCCATTGTTATCTGTATATAATATCAATTAATGATTTATTTGTCAAGTCTTTTTTATCCGCATTTTGCATAACCGCAGTTACTGCAAGTTACACAACCCTCAACATAAACTAGACCTTCCGTTTCGCATATAGAACAAGTATTATCTGTCACTACCGTTCCATCTTGAATATAGTTTTTAAGTATTCGTGAAATACATCTCGAAAAACTGAACATATCACTGTCCTTATCCTTGTTGAGTTGCTCTACCATATATTGGATGCTCGCTCCGTGACGGAGACCAAGAGAAATAATTCTAGTGAATGCTGAATTTTCTGGGTTATCAAACACTTTGACAATATCTCGTACGAACATAGAATCTCCATTCTTTCCAACCTCAAGATCGTAACGATTGTTTTTTGTTTTAAACCTAACTTTAGTTAATTTACCCTTGGTAAAGCTTTTTGGAATCTCAATCAGGTTTGATAATCCACCCATGACCTCATACGGCTTATTGTCCATAAGTCCAACAAGAATAGTCCACTTTTCTCCCTTAATTGTGGTGTGGTGAATATCACAATCAAGAAGTTCCGGTCGAGCGGGTGGAGTTGTTTGAGGAAAATCCTCTTGCTCGTCTTCTGTAACAAGAACTCCAGATCTAGATCCATCGACATACACTGTAATTCCCTTGAGCCCTAGTTTCCAACCAAGGAGATAAAGCTCTGCTACAGTTGAAGGGTCTGTACCTTTCGGAAGATTAATTGTTGAGCTAATAGAATGATCAACAGACTTCTGAATTATCGATTGAATCATAACTCTTCTTTTCCAGTCGATTTCATCACTTGTAACAAAGAAATCTGGAATTTCTTTGGTTTTGCTTTTTGTTACTTTGCGCCACTCCTCAACATTGTGGTGATATACTTCATATTCCAGCCACTTGTCCCCAAGAGGATCTACAAAGTCTGGTTGGACATGTTTTTCGTTATGGGAAAGCTTTCGGCGGCGCTTATAGCTGTTTCGAAACACGGGCTCCAAGCCAGAACTAGTCTGCGACATAATAGAAACTGAACCTGTGGGAGCATTCGTCAAAATAGAAATATTTCGTCTTCCAAATCTGGAAATTTTTTCCCGCAAAATTTTTGGCAGTTTTGAAATATAAGAGTTGTTTCGCTCTGTATCCCAGTCGAACACGGGGAACGCCCCTCGCTCCTGGGCCAAGTTAACACTCTCACCATAAGCAGTGTCTCGGAGTGTTGAATAAATCTTATCAATAACCTCTTCAGCTTCTGAACTGTCGTATCTAATGTTTAAGTTTGCTAAGGCATCGGCTAGTCCGTGTGTACCGAGTCCAGTCCTGCGCCCGTTCTTGCAAGCGTCTAACAAGTTCTTCCACATTTCCTTTTCCTCATCGGTGTCACAAACAGCAATTATATTATCTAACTTCTCAATCTCAAGTTCTACTAGATCGTCAGATAGCCTCATCGCCAGAGACACGATATCTTTAAAGTGATCGAAATCAAATTCGGCCTTGCTAGTAAATCTATTCCTAACAAAGTTCTTAAGATTTACAGAAACCAGTCGGCAACTATCATAAGCCGACAAAGGAATTTCTCCACAAGGATTTGTAGTCAAAGTTTTAAAGCCTTTATCCTTGTAGGCGTGAGCCGGTAAGTTGTTGATAATGTTGTCCCACATCATGAGTCCGGGCTCGGCAGTTTTTGTGGCAGATTCAACAATCAAATCCCACAATTCTCTTGCCTTAACTACCTTTGTGTATGTAGGTTCTTCCGACTCAACCGGAAACTGAAGTTCAAACTCTCCATTAGCCTCGACTGCATGCATGAAACTGTCTGTTATCTTTACTGACACATTGGCTCCAGTAACTTTGGTCAGATCATGCTTCATTGTAATAAACTGCTCAATGTCCGGATGTCGGATGTCCATGGTAACCATGAGTGCTCCTCGACGACCATTTTGGCCAATCATCCTACACACATAAGAATAGAAATCTGCAAAAGACCAGGCTCCCGTTGTTGTGCCGGCTGAATTATTTACAAAAGCGCCATCGGGACGAAGTTCTGAGATATCCAATCCTACTCCACACCTTCTTTTAAATAAATTGGCCAGTTGTTTTCCAGATTCCATAATAGAAGAAATGTTATCTTTCGGAGAATCGACGACAACGCAATTAGACAACGAAACATTAACATGATTGTTGCCAATCCCCATCATTGGGCTTCCTTGCGGAACAATATAATCAAAGTTTTTAATGGAGTCATATATCTGCTCATAAGAAGCTGCATTTCCGCCGAACTTGTTTTCTATTCTTGCAAATTCTTTCGCTATCCTCTTGTGCATATCGTCTGGTGTCTCTTCAACAAAATTTCCTTTTTTATCTTTTAAAGCATATTTTGTCATCCAAACATTTGTTGCCAAGTCGTCTCCATTAAAATACTTTAATGTCTTCTCTCTAACAGTTTCTTCTTTTTTCATTACTTTGCTCCATTCTTGTATTTATTGTACTTTTCTTTTAAAAGTTTTTGTTGCTCCTGTGCTGTTGTCGCGGCAATAGATTCAATAGTCTCTTCTGATTGCTTCAACACTTCTATCTTTACGTTAGATGTATCCATATTCGCTGGAAAAATAAGCCCATCGGGGCCATTTCTATTCTTCGCCACAAAAATTCGTCCTGTGTTGGCGTTCTTATCTTGGATAGTTCTGGAGACTGAAAAAATAAAGTCCGCAACAAAACACTTATTGAACGCTTCTGAAATTGATTCCATAGTAATAACTTCTGCATTTAGACCAGATCGGTTTGTTTGAGATGCTGTCCAGACGACTGCGCCGAACTCTTGACCTAGACCTCGTAGCTCTTCATAAATAGATTCCAGTTCCATTCTTTTCTCTTTTCTATCCACCTTTGGTTTAAGTAAATCTGCATAATCTATGATGATCATATCGGGCTCAATTCCGCGTTTTCTCAATCTTGACAAGTGGTTAAATATACTCTTCGTGCTTGCAGATTTAGTCGGATATTCTTTAATAATTAATTTACCCTCCAGGTCAGAGACTTTTTCATAAATCTGTTCCTTGAAGACTGTCAGTTCCCCTAACTTAACTCCGGTGAGACAACTATCATATCGATTTCCAATAACCGTGTCCTGAAGTTCTAAAGTATAATGGACAACTGTTTTTCCGGCTTTAAGGGCTTGGGTGCCCAAATGTACCAGAACCATCGATTTGCCGGCTCCTGTCGGAGCGATGACAACACCTAATTCTCCGATACCTAGACCGCCTTTGCAGAGTCCATCAATATGCTCCCATCCTGTAGTAATAGGACTCCTGGCTTTTATCATGAACCTTTCCTCAAAATCTCTGAGATAATCGTACCCAAAATCATTGTCATCACCCAGCTTGATAGCCTCGTTAATAACAGTGGATATTTCATCATATGAGGACTGATCCAGCAACTTTACGCTTTTTAAGATCGCCTCCTTGAGCTTTTGTTTTTTGCAAAAGTCTATAGCAGTTTTTTTAATATAGTTAGACCCTTCAACTGCCAAATCTGCTCTATATATTCTTGCTAGAAAGTCTCTGGCCTGAATCTTTGTTGCTTCATCAATGTTATCCATTTCCGATCTAAAGATCGTAGCCATCATTTTATATGATGGATGAACCTTGTATTCTTCCCTGTAGTCTAAGATCTACATAGATCTTCTTGAAACGATCTACCAAATTTTGAAAAACTTACCTTCTCTTCTTTAGACATATATCTCTCTCTTTAATAATCTATACTATACCACACTTTCACAGAAAATGTCAACAGTTTTTAAAAATAATATGTTGACAAGCCTGATATAGAGTGCTCCAGTCATAGGCCCCGAGGCCATCTTCGTTCCCCATTTTCAGGAATTCGGTTTTGTTGAAACTACAATCTAGATTATTAATAGAGTTGTCTATAACCGCCTTGGATTGCGGCGAAATATTTGGATAATATAACTGCATTATCCTATAGTTGTCTCGAATTAAGTCTCTGTTCTGACTAATATTTTCATATATTTTCAGTTTGCTTTCAGGATCTTCACAGACCTCAAGAATATCCACTAGCTCATATTCCATATCTTGTGACATAAATGGAAAACGTTTCGCTATACTCTTAAGGCCGGCGCCAGGTACGCCGGGCAAATTGTCGCTCTTGTCTCCGGCAATTGCTCTGGCCAAAGCGAAATTCGCTGGGTGGATTCCGAACTTCTCTACAACCGTAGGAACATTCAAAACCTCTTTCTGAATTGGTCTATAGAGTACCGTTTCTTGATCACAGAGTTGAATAAAATCCTTATCGCTACTCACAATAACTTTTTGCTTTCCCGCTAGAGACTTCATCTTTGTTATATATGCGATGACATCATCTGCTTCGATATCTGGAAGCATTATCTGAGATATTGGCAACTGATTTAAATATTCGATGAGTCTTGTCTGCTGCCACAGTTTATTTTCAAGCTCTTGGTTCTCTGTTAAAAGGCCCTGGATGTCCCTGTTAAGACGTAAAGGCTTTCTACCTTCCTTGTAGTCCTTATTCATGGCTTTCTTCTTCCTAGAGCCACCTGGACCGTCCCATGCTATGATGACTGAATCAGGACTTGTTTCTCTGATCAGCTTCTGCATTATTTTGAGGAATCCCTTCATTCCTCCGATTGGTTGCCCGTTGGTTGACAGGCTAGGGTCCACGATATAAGCGCGGTAATACATATTCAGAGCGTCAATAATCAACACCCTATCTTTTTTATTATTCATGTACAAACTATATCAAATTTAATCGTATTTGTCAAGCGTCTTTTTTGGTCAGGTAATAAAAGATGTTTTCTCGGCATCTTTCTAAAAGTAAATTTATATCTTCTGCTTTCAGTTTATCTATTCCTGGTGACCATCTAATTCCAAATTCCCAGTTATCAATTAATAAGGTCTCTTCTTCTCTGTCGTCGCCAATATACATATATGCAATTTGAACCTTAATATCTGGAAAATCTTTCTCTATAGAGCTTATGAAGTCTTCTTTGGTCATATTATAAATATGACTTAAAGCAACTTAAGCACATTTATTAATGATGATGTCGATGATTCCTTCGATGGTGACGGCGGTGGTGATAACGCTGATAGCGGCGATGATGTCGTCGCTGGCGATATCGCCGGTGGTAGCGGCGATAATATCGATTTTTATGACGACCGTGGCGCCAGTATTTTCGATCCCGGTACGTGTAATAAACCCTATCTCTAACACATGTATTATAATAATATTCTACATCGTGTTGACTTTCAGCCACAGAAACGGCATAACTACATGCATGATTCTCATATGTCCATGCTTCGATATTATAATTATAAGTCCATAATTTGCAAACATCGTAACAATGGCCTGCATTGGCATTTGTTGCCCACATGAGTAAACTTGCCGTAATTACTAATTTTATCGTCTTCATCTATTTTTCCTCTGCCTCTTCAATGTCATAAAACTCTGCTGCATCTCCATCTCGCTTGTCAAATCGAAGAATTACCTCTTCATCCATGATCTCAAGAACACGAGCTTTAAAATCCTCTTCCTTAATTTTGTCTTTCCATCTAGAGGGCTGAAACTTCACTTCTTTTCCGTTACCCATATCCATTGTATACCAGGCCCCGGCAGATTTCAAGTGTTTAGAACTTTTGATTGCCTCAAACCAACTTTCTTCATCTTGAACGCCGATCTCGTCGCCCCAAAGAATCTTAAAAGTGCACTGTCTTCCTTGAGTTCCAAAACGACTCTTCTTTAAAGTAGCTTTTACTTCGGACCCCACTCGGAATCCATGATCGTCCATAATAAAGGACGCTTTAGCTTTGCGACCGGTCAGCCAAACTCGCAACGAGTAAGCATAAATCAATGCTTTGCCCCCGGGAGTCATATATGGCTCAACGAGAGCTTCAGATGGCGAACGTGTAATGTTTGTTTTTAGCTGATTCAAAACCAGAAATGTCGACTGACTATTTGCAATAGGAACTGTCAACTTGCTCATTCCTTTAGCCAAAATGCGCGCCTTTACAGCCATCGATGAAAGAGGATTAAAGTCTCCCTCGACATCACTAATAGCCGGAGTTAAGGCCAGAGAATCCCAAATAAATAACATTTGACTCTCATTATTGACAAGCAAATCTTCAATTGTTTCCAGAACAAACTCTACTGATTGTGCTTGCACATATAATAGTCTATCTACGTCGCAGCCTGCTCGCTCAAGGAATGCAGGATCAATAGCTGATTCTGAATCGAAGTAAACTACATCGATTCCCATCTTTTGAGCGTTAGCAGCAATCTGTGCGGCCATGTAGCTCTTTCCTGAAGCCTCAAGGCCCGCGATCTCAACTACTTTTCCCACTGGAATACCCGCCAATTGGCCGCGGCAAATAATAGAGTCCAGCCAGCGAGATCCTGTTGGAATCCACTGCTTAACCTCCGTAGGATTATCCTCGGTTAAATTATGCGCAACAGATATGCCAGCCTTCTTGTTAATCATGCTGCGCATATCTGAGATTGAAAGTTTTCCTGTTCTTGCTTTTGCCTTTCTGGCCATTTTTCTCTCCTATGTAAGAATAAATTTGAGGCACCTGATGACCCTGTGCCTCCCTGTGGGGAGAGAGAACCTATTCTCCTAGAAGCTCTTTAAAAGCTTGATCAACAACATTTCCCGAATCAACAGACGTTACAGTGGCAGTAGTGCCCTTTGTTGTCGTATCATCGGTACTATTTGTATCCTCTGGTTCTGCGGACAATGCTTGATCAAGCAAAGACGCCACATCATCAGTAGTCTTTCTCTCAAAAAGAGTACTGTGGTCTGGAATGTTTTGCAGTAGTTCTGCACAACGCTCCTCGCCTCCTACAGCGTCATCACAAAGAACCGAGCTTCGACGTCGGGGAGTGATTTTTGTTTGTGGGAAAGAAGCGCCGGCTGGCTTGCCATAATTAATGACAAGATCCGTACCTTCCTCAACATCCGTGATGTCTCCATATTCTGGATTGAGAACAAGGTTCAAAAGAGACTCGTAAGCCATCTTTCCATATCCCCACATGCGGACACCCTTATCTTCTTCTCCTCGAACTAGGACCGGAGAGAAGAATCGCTGTCGTGGCAAAAACTTCTTTGCCATTCGACGGGATTCCTCCGTATTTTCGTCAAAAAGTCGTCCTGCGAAATTGCATACAGGACAATCGTCTCCGAAGTTTTTCTTCGGACACAAGAAGCCAGAGTTTTGTCCGACCTCATAATGAAACCAGAAATCCTTGAATGGATCTCCGTCTGCGGTAGGAACAATTCGAATTGATTGTTCTCCGTCTTGTGGACGCCAGAAATTCTCATTTCCTTTGCCGCCTTTGTTGTTCAAGTTGTCTAATCGACCTTGAATTTTTGCTAAATCAATACCCATTTTTTTCTCCTTTTAGGGCTAGAGTCACAATGACTAATTTTTCATTGTGCTGTTTATTACTATACCAAATTATTTTAATTTTGTCAAGCTCTTTTTTATCCAGGCTTCACATTATCGTTATTTCTGTACTGAATACTTCGACTGAAAGAAACTGCATACACATAATCCTGTTCATAGTTCGTCTCAAATATGCCGTAGCTAATTCTACCTTCATTTTCAGGTCTTGTTTTCATTTGTTCCTTGACCGTTTTTAAAAGGGTGCCGTCTTCTTGCAGCCTCTTTTTGTTAATAGCATAATAATACCTTGTTTCATAAATCTTGTCAAGAGAAAAAAATAACTTTGGATCAAACTCCTCCATATCAACAAAACCAAATGTAGCAATCCTCGATGTTTCGCTTTGCTCATGAAATGTATCAGAAACAGAGTCAATGTGATTGTAGACGTTGATCATGTGAAGTGTAGAACAAATCATAGAATTAAGCTTCTTATCATATTCGGAAATCACAACATCTCCAACACATTCCTCAACCTTGGGATTACTGACCATAAAAATTCTTTTAAACACTCCAGATCTCGCATATTCTTGAAGAATATAATAAGCCGATTTTTCCTGTGGCTTCTTCGTTATTTGTAGCAATTCTAAATCTGGTTCCACATATAAGATATTAATATCGCAAGCCTTAATGTACTCCAAAACCCGCAATGTAGATCCGGCTATATTTCCCGCACCAGAAACAATGAACAAAACTTCTCCACTAACGTTTTTAAAGAAGTTCTTCATATTAGGGCACTCTGATTCATATCTTTCTGGGCCGTCTTGCCATGGCATGCTATAAATGCCATTCTTTTTTAGGCCCTTAAGATTGTCATCAATTTTATAAATATTATACTGCTTATATTTAGCAAATTCATCTGCAATGGCACAGCCAGCTTTTCCTAATCCAATAATAGTTTCCATTTTAATCTTCTGTCCACTCTAATACAATTCGATCTTTAAAGGATCCTCTATCAGCAATTTTCTGTAGTATTTGATGTTGGAGGGCTTCAACCGAATAATCAAAAGCTTCTAGTATGGCACCAAAAACTTCGGCTACGTCACCGATCTCTTCTAAAGAGGGTTCTTTTAAAAACTCACTAGCTTCTTCTAATAACTTTTCTTTTAATTTCTGTTTATATTCTTCTTCTGATGCAATGTGAATAGAATATTCCTTTCCCTCAGTCGACATAATCTCTGGAATTTTGTCTCTTATTAATTTGTTATATATTTTCATAAACTAATCTCCATCATTTTTCCGTAGCTTTGGCCGGCTTGGACGTTAACCTTAAAAGTCCCAAGCTCCGTGTCGGAAAACTGCTTAATTAAGTCTTTGAGTATATATCTATCTTCAACGGAAAAGTCAATAACAATGCTATCGTGTACACAAAATGCAATTTTAGACTTTTTATCTTTTAATACTTCGTGAATCTTTATCATTTGTCTTAAAATAAGATCGGCGCAGGTACTCTGAATTATATAATTTAAAGCGTGATGTTCATCTGAAGGAATATCCCTTCCAAAAACAGTATTTACGCTCTTTCCGTTCCAAAATTTCTTTTTTACATAATTCTTGTCATATGCCTTTAAAAGCAGTTTCTCCTTTTCGTGCTCTTTGCTATTATAGAGCCATGAAAATATTTCTTTCTTTGTTTCGTCCCTTGTCATAGGATGGTCCGAATTTTTATCATGCAAGATTTTTTTGTTCCACTCGTGGATATCTCCAGGCAACTGTTTGTGACCCGTCAAAGCCATCAAAGTTCTCAATTCTGCGCCATTAAAATCTAGCTCTACGAACCAATCATTATTCGGCTTCAGAACAGATCTATAATTCTTAGGCAGAGTCAATATTGGGAAAGTGTCCTTCTTCGTGGTGAGTCTTCCGGTCTTTGTTCCAAAGATATTATATCTTATATAAGGCTCAGTTTTCTTAAGCTTTTTATACCACTGTCGACCTTTGTAATCAACAGCATTTTGTCTCAATTCTGCGAAATCAAAATTTAACTTCTGAAATGACAGGTCATTTATCACTTTTGATAAATCCACCAAAAAATTATAATTTGGAGGTCTGTCATAATTTTCAATGATATATTTTGTAACCTTATTTTTGATTTCGCAAAGCTCAACAATGAACCTCTCTGGAACCAATTCATAAAGACAATTATCATTGAGATTGACCTTGGCTGTGTTTAGGGATTTTCTAAATGCATTTATTTTTTTGCTTACCCTCTCCCATTCAGGAAGAAATCTTTCGGGAACAACATTCGCAATGCTGCAGTCCCCAGCATAGAGAGAAGCATATCGAATATCCATGCCACCCAGATAAGGGGCGTAAGACCAAGTTGCAGTAAGATCCTTTGGAATTCTTTCATATTCTATTACTCCGTTGGCATATATGCCGAAACATTCTTTTTTCTCGTCCAGTGTTTGAAATATCATTAATAATCTGTTTTTTTAGTCTTTCTCTTTTTTGAAGAGATTTTAAAGTTATTATTAGTATACTCTAAAGCACGATAAATGTCAAAGTGTTTATTCAAACTTTTTGCTTTTTTTATTATAAGGTCTATTCTAGACTCTGAAAACTTATTTTTCTCTTCCATATTTCTAATAATTATATACTTTTCTAACCAAAAATTTAAGTCATAATGTTGATTAGCGTACTCCTCTGTGATTGGCTCTCTTTTTGTAGTGACCATGACCGGCTTTTCACAAATTATCTTCCTCTCTTGAAAAGATGGATATGCGCTGACATATGAATTATATGTATCTATCATGTGAGTCTTCAAATAATCCAAATCAAAGAAATAACACTTATAATAATAATATGAAAATAAATTTTCAGGCGTGACGCCATAAACATTCATATATTTTCTCATTTCCGGAGATTTTATATCTGCCACTATTCTCCATGGGGCGTTCTTATCAACCATGAATCCGAACTTTCTTGCGGCATGCCGATAAAACGAAAAAGAAGGATCTCTAATATAGTCCATCTTTCCACGATCATCCGAATGCTCGTCAGTTGCAAATTCTATCATTAGTCCGCTTATTGCTGGAGAAATTTTAGTGCTAGTGACAAATTTACTTTTTGTCAACAGGACGGATATCTGAATTTTCTTAAGAAAGTTAATGTATTCCCTAGTAAAGGAATCGAAGGACTTTATTTTATTTTTCTTTTTCGAGAGCCTCAAAGGGGAATATGACCTAGCAAAACTATCATAATCGGCATTCAATAGTCTCTGATATTCTCCTTTAAGATCTTTCCAACCTGTTTTAGGATCCAGCTGTTCAAATAAGCTACCTTCGCAAATAACCCCTGTTTGTACGGCGTCCTGTATATATCGCTCCATGTCTTTATAAGCATCGGCCACAAAATCAACAACAAAGATGGCCGGCCCTCCGGATGACGCAACTGGTTTTAAGTTCTCTTCAGACAAAAATATGGGCGTATTTTCCTCATTGAGGCGTCCGTAATGTTGTTTATCATACCACATATCAATAGGGGCTGGTCCACTATCAAGAGGATAAGAATAAAAGCGATAGTGCTTTCTGGAATAGTAAGATGACTCAGCATCTATGCCATTGCGCCCATTGGGACTGTAAAACGGAATTATATCTTTGTCATCAAATTTGGTCATTATCAACTCCTACCGATCTTGGGCACGAAATATTGGCCGGGTTTTTTCTTTTTCTTTTTCTGTTTCTTGTTTGTAAATTGCTTATTCGCGGTGTCGGAAACAATCTTCGCGGCGGAGCCTGTGCGGTCTGTTCCCCTAGGGTCTATCGCCTCTAAAGCAGTGTTGTCAGGATCGGCTGTTGAAGCCCGCTCAATGCTTGGTGCCCGGCTGTGGCGGAAGTTTGTTGGAAAGTTTTCCCACAATGTTTTCAGCGTTGTTTGGAAGCCGGCGCTATCAATCGAACATTGCACCTCAATAATCAAATAGTATCCACCAAGCCTAAGAATTCTCTGGTTCTTTTCAAAAGATTCTTTTGTCATTTGACCAAACCCCATCATCGATGGGTCTATAAATATATATTGTCCATTCTGGAACAGTGGATTTCCTATCATTTCAATGTCACAATTATATTTTGACCCTCGGAGACCCTCTATATCACTTCTTTGGTTTCTGTCGACAACAGAGGCTTCTGCTGCATACTTTCTAGTTTCACCCTTGAAATTGAATTTTTTGGCCAAGCCTCGATCTGCTCCGACACGAAGATGATATATTCCATTACTAGAGTCCTCTTTGGCATCGCCACTTAATCTATTAATTTTCTGACTATTAGCATATAATAAGGTATAATTAAAAATGTTGGTGGGGACTGTTCCGGGCTGGACTTGCAGGCCTGTAATTTTTTCGCCGTCTGGTCTAGAGTGACTACCTTGAACCACACTTGCGGCCAGGCCTGTGTTCCCGCCGGCCACATATAACCTTCCATGTTTATTTCCCAACTTACCAGAAAGCCTATCGCTACCGTCTGCTGCAGCAGGAGCGTTAAATGTTGATGTTTTTACAGATAAAATATTTTGTGAACTTTCTCCAGGCTCGTTACCATAACAAGTTGTTCCAAACATTGGATTAATAATGTAAGATATTATGTCTTTTATAAAATCATGCGCGCTCATAGTAACAATATCTCTTTTAATTATTCTATTCATATACCATATCATAAAATAATGCCAAGATACTGGTACATCTGATAAATTTAATTGAACCTTTTTTTGTGTGTGTCTATCAAAAAAGTAAAAGTCACCTATTAATATCCTTTGGCGCAATTGGTCTGGGTGGTTCGAAAAATTCTTCAGGGCAATATCTATTATATCTCCAAAATACATAAATTCGAACTGCACAAAGGTTCTTTCGCTTCCATCGATATTTAATGTAAGCTTGTTATTAGCCGGATCTAGGCTTCGGACCCATTTAGCCAAAGCTTTATCTCGTTTTTCGACTTGTGCTTTTCCTTCTCCCGAGTCTTCAATATCATAATTCTTCTTATCTTTTTCCAAGTTTCTACGGTCATTGTCTAGTTTTCGGTCTGCGGCCACTGAGGAGCTGCCTCGATGGCCGCGGCTGTTCTCGGAACGCTATTCACCATGTCTTCAATTACGCTTTCGTCGGTCAGGCCGGCTTCTCTCAAAATGCTAGCTAGCTCTGCTTTACCTGCAGGGCCCTTGGAGGCCCAATCGCTTCTTAAGCGGCGGAACCTAGCCATCTGGGTGGCTTTTAGTTGTTTTCCGTTCCATAAACCAATTTCTTCTATAGGTATAACAGCTGCCTTTAGCCTGTTGGATATGATGAGATTGTCGATAAATATTCGCTGCGATTCCCGGCGCTGCGCGTGCTCATCTAAAAGCTTAACATTCTCATACGTATTAATTATGCCCTGCAGTCGGTCGGTGCTTACTTCCGAAAACCTTTCGTTCAATTCTGCATCTTTAGAACTTGCTCCCGCGGGATTACCCTGTGTTCCTTCTTCTTTCTCTTTCTTTTCCCCATCACCAGCTGGTGCATCTGCTGCTGCGGTCGCTGGAGCTGCTGCAACTGCAACTGGGGCTGCTTTTATTGCCTCTTCAATATCTACATCTGCTAATGATGCAACTAATGCTTTTACCTGGGCCTCATTAACTTCAGCGCCAGATGCCTTAACTACAGAAGCAACATTTTCTTCTGTTACATCTTTCTTTAGTTTGTGCAACATTAAAGCAGCGTAAACGTATTCCATCTAGCAAAATTCTCAAAGAGTATAATATAAAACTATGTAGAAAATTTTGAAATTCTACTAAATTAAGATTTTAAGACTACGACAAATAGAATATAAGTGATTTTTTAGATTTTTATCATAAAGATTTTCCATCCTATTTTTTAGGATGCGTTTTGCATGATCCTTCTCTGAACCATCTGGTAAAGATAATACATTGTTGATTAACTCAGAAAGTGATTCCCTAATCCAACCATCCAAAATAGAGAAAACTCTAGGTGGAATAATTTCTACTTTGTCTTTGCCTAAATCTAAGATACCAGTAAAATTTTCATGTTCGATTCTGTAGATTAATGCCATTATACAGTTATCAGATGATGGGTCTTTCAAAATTTCTTTTGATCTTGGAC
>LUML01000037.1_pt1 | contig 18247 bp, 18 predicted proteins | sample 729661 | NCBI WGS metagenome assembly LUML01 (sample SAMN03860264, study PRJNA289734) | marine metagenome | biome: seawater column; feature: ocean; material: water; isolation source: Red Sea water column Station 22 - depth 10m | place: Saudi Arabia: Red Sea | collected 2011-10-15 | depth 100 m | reverse complement strand
GGATCTCGGTAAGTTAGCATGGAAGGTAGAATTTGCTGCACGATGGAGTGCATTTGATATTAGATTTGAAGCATATGGAAAAGACATCATGGATTCAGTAAAAGTTAACGATTGGGTTGCAGATGAAATTTTGAATTTTCCACATCCACACCACATCAAGTACGAGATGTTTTTGGATAAAGGAGGAAAAAAGATATCAAAATCACTTGGAAATGTTGTAACATCTCAAACCTGGCTGAAATTTGGAACTCCAGAATCAATCTTGTTGTTACTTTACAAGAGAATTACCGGGGCTAGAGAACTGGGATTCGAAGACATACCATCACTTATGGACGAATATAATGAATTAGAGAAGATATTTTTCAATAAAATTAAAATCGATAATGAAGCAAAATTGATCAAATCAAAAGGATTGTACGAATATGTGAATTTACTAAATCCGCCAAAACAGATTCCTCCTCAAGTAAGTTACAGATTACTTTTAGAGTTAAGTAGAATTTTCAAAGAGGACAGAGTTTCAAGAATTAATAAAAAACTAGTCGATTATCATGCAATCAAAGAGACTACACCAGAAATTGATAAACTAATTGAGATGGCAGGAAATTTTGCCGATGAGTTTGATATTTCTGATGAGATTGAAATCGATATTGATTCAAAGACAAAGGGCGCACTGGAAAAATTAGTCGTTCTTTTAGAAAAAGATGAAGAGATTGAAGATCTACAAAATGCAATATATCAAATTGCAAAAGGAGACGATATAGAACCAAAAGAATTTTTCAAAATACTATACCAGATTATTTTATCTACAACACGAGGTCCAAAAATTGGCCCATTCATTTTAGACATAGGTAAGAAGAACGTAGCAGATAAAATTAGCAAATACGTGAGATAAGGATGGCACATAACGAACACAATAGAAGTAGGAAAGGAGGAGGATTCTTTCTCATAATTTTCGGAGCATTATTGTTATTTTTGGCACCAAATTTACACACAGACAATCCCGAATTAGGAATCGCATGTTTGGTATTTGGAATTATAATCGGGGCTTTTGGATTTTATACCAGATTCATTAAAAAGCAAAAACGGATTTAGTGTGAGAAATGGGATTATTTAACAAATTCAAAAAAGAGAATAAAATAGAAGAAAGCAATGAATTAATCAATGAGGACACTACACTCAGGATATAGATAAAATTTCTAAAGAAATTAGTGAGTCAAAAACTAAACTTAAAGAAATACGGGAAGAGATTTTAAAGAATTCAAAGATTAATGAAGAACTAGAACAAAAGATAAAGAAAAATGAACCAGTTTTTTCAGATATTGAAACTCAGAAAAAGAAAATTGATGAAGAACTAGAACAAAGAAAAAAAGAATTAGAGGTTTTGAAAAAGAAATTATCAAGTATGAAAAATTCAGATATGAAAAACGATGTAGAAGGAGATTCAAAAAGTGTAGTTGAGGCTGCCAGTCAAATAGTAGCAACAACAAACAAGAGATTACAAGATACCATGAAAGAGCTTGATGTCATCAGACAGTTGTTAGACAAAGAAAGAAAAGCACATAATGAAACAAAAAAGAAATTACAAAACTAATTGTAATAATTTTTCCATTTTTTAACCAAATCTTCCTTTTTTTGACCCATATCGTATGATGGAGATGTCACCTCAGAAAATGACTTGACATCAACAACAATTACATGAGTGATTTTACTTTGAATTCCTTTTTTCTCAAAATAATCAAGAATATTTTTGAATTCATCACCACTTGAAAGAATTGTACCTAATCCTTTGAAGCGATACCCCCTTCTAGAAAATGGATCTATGACATTGATTTCAAGCGAAGGGTTTTGAGATAGATTTTCAATTGTTTGGGGAGAACGAATGTTAGCAAAAACCATCCTTGAATCATCAAGAATTGAAATTGTTCCCTTGGGGGAAAGATTTGGAGTACCATCAGAAGATACGGTTGCAACATAACCTAGTTTTTGAAAGTTGACAAAATTTTTTATTTCATCATCAAATTGGGTCATGGCATTATCTCATCAATTCTGCTGCAACACCATAAAATATGAAGAATCCAATTCCGCCTGCAAGTATAGCAATCCATATTGCAACATCTTTACGTTTTGGCATGTTTTACAAGAAATACGTCTTAATAATAATGCATTCTAAATTATAACATGTCAAAACTGGGCGTCATAGGCAGAGGTTTTATGTTCGTAGTAGTCGGACTAGTCACAATAATTGTAGGCTCATTTTTGTTACGTGGAAATATGCACATGTGGGATAAAGTAGATCCTGATGAATCCAAAGAAAAGAAGTAAAATTCAGTTCTGACAAATAGCCAGCTCATTTTCTACCCTAATGTTCATATTCATGAAAAGTGAAATTGATTAATGCTCAATACTGTTTTCAAAGATGCCATAATTAATCGTGAAAAAACATTATCCATACTAAAGGGTCCAGATTATGAAAAAATTATTCAAAAAGCAAAAGAGAATTGGATCGATTATGAACCACAAAAAAAAGATGTAATCTCTGCAGGAATTGATAGTAGTTTTAACAGTACAAAATTTCAGGGTGCAGAACTTTGGGCAGTAACAGCAGTATCAATAAAATCAGATGGAGAAATAATTGCCGATTTACATGATTTTGGTTTAGATACAAATCCGGTGCTTGCCTCACTTGCAAGTAAAATGGAGATTGATGCATGTAACATGTCAATCGATAGTGCAGATTTAGTATTAATGGATGGTTCACTTTATTCACAATTTATGACAAGGCAAGCATCATTAACAGAATCAATGATTAATGCAATGAAAAAAAGAAATAATGTAGTGTTTGTTTCAAAGACATCAAATACAAGAAAACAGTTTGAAGATTTAGGTGCAATAGCAGGAGATATTTTTTATTATAATCATGCGTCAAGAACACCAGGATTTAGTAAAATATTTGAAGATGAAAAATTTGGAAAAGACAAAGTGATTACATCAATTTTTGCAAGACTAGCAGATTCATTACCATTAATCAAAGTAGAACTATTTGGAACTGGTTATACAAATGAAGATTTCAAGCAAGTGTTAAACAAGATTTACAAAAACAGTATTAGCGGATACCCATATTCTTTGAAACTTGCTCACAATAACTGTAAGATTTCAGGAAAAGATCTTGCAAAGTTAGCTAGTATACACGGATTATCAAATGAGATTGGTTCAAGGGAGGTTTTAGGATGAGTTTAGGATTTGTGGTTGGAGAATCAAAACCAAATGTAGTGACAATCCAGTCATCAAGAGCACTTCCAATAGGGGAATATGTCATAATTGAGGTAGAAGAAGGAAAGATTGTAGGATTAGTAGAGACATCATTTGTGACCAGTGCAGCGTTATCAGATGTAAGAAATTATGATGAAGCCGAAGAAAGTATTGAGCTTGCTGAACTAAACAAGAGAGACAAGAGCTATACGGGGAAAATATTGATTCTAGGATTTCTAGAAATGTTACGTAAAGGAAAAGCGATACTTCCTGCAATTCCACCGTTACCAGGTACTAAAGTAATCAAAGCAACAAAAACGGATCTTGGTGAAATTTTTGCTCCAGAAAAAGATGAATGGCTAAAAATCGGAAATCTCTTAAGAAATCAAGATATTGATTCAAAAATTAATCTAAACAAAATTGTTTCAAGACATTTAGGAATTTTAGCAATGACAGGTATGGGAAAAAGTAATCTTGTTTCATTGCTTGCCTCAAAAATTGCAGCATTAAGCGGAACAGTAATTATTTTTGATTATCATAATGACTATGCCGATTTAGACATACCAAAAATAAATGTGATTGATGCAAAAATCAATCCAAGATTACTAGATGCTGAAACATTATCAGAAGTTTTAGAGATTAGAGAAGGAGCAGACATTCAGCAAAGAATTCTACGAAAAGCATTCACACCTGAAGTAAAGGAATCTGCAAATTTTTGGGAAGCACTTGATCAACAAGTTCAGTATATTGGAAGTGATCCAGAAAGAAAAGAAGAGAGGCATTCAGCAGATAGAGTTCAAGATAAGATTGATGATGCACGTAATAGATTTGCAGATATTTTAGATCCAGACATGGTATACCCTGTAGGATTAATCAAAGAAGGAAGATTAAACATACTCAACGTTTCAGAATTTAGTGACAAGCAAGCAAATGTTGCATTAGGATATTATCTACAAGAATTACTTAACGATAGGAAAGCTGCAAGTAATGCAAAAAGTGCAAAGAGTAAATCAAAAAGAAGTTACATGTTCAACAGTCCAATCTTTGTAATAATCGAAGAAGCGCATGTTTTCATTCCTAAAGGAGAAGATGCTAGAGCAAAATATTGGGCAACAAAGATAGCAAGAGAAGGAAGGAAGTTTGGTTTAGGATTATGTGTAGTTTCACAAAGACCACGAAATATCGAGCCTAGTATTCTAAGTCAGATGGGCTCATTAGCAGTAATGAAAATAGTTCAAGAAGATGACCAACATCAGATTGCATCAGCATCTGAATCAATTAGTAGAGATTTCATTGCACAATTAACATCATTGAATGTAGGAGATGCCGTATTAGTAGGTCAATGGGTTAACCTACCAGCAATAATTCACATTGATGAGATGAAAGGTAAGATGATTGGCTCAGATCAAAATGCAGTTGATCAATGGACAATAGCAAAGAAATTTGAGAATGAAAATAAAGGTCAGATACAAGGGACAGTACAAAAAGATCTACTATTAGATTAAAATGAAGTTTTCACATATTTCTGATACACATCTCGGATTAATTCAGTATGGAATTGAAGACAGAGAACAAGACATCTATGATTCATTTAATCAAGCAATTGATATTTCAATAAAAGATAAAGTAAATTTTGTAATTTTTTCAGGAGATATGTTTCATACGCCAAATCCAAGTGGAACAGCAATTTTACAAATGGCCAATGCACTAAAGAGATTAAAACAAAACGAGATAGAATCATTTTTTGTGTTAGGGGAACATGATATCAGCAGAGTTCGTGCAACACCAATTCCTTATGTATATCATAATTTAGAATTTTCCAAGTACGTAGGTAGAGGAGAAGCAGTTTTCTACAAAGATGTTATGATAGTGGGATTGGATAAAATTAGAAAAAACGAAATGGAAGGATTAGAAGACAAATTTTCAAAAATAGAATCACTAGCAGCCAAACATGATGGACATAAAATTTTAGTTTTACATCAAGGAATTACTGAAGTAAACAAATACGCAGGGGAGATAAATTCTACGGATCTTCCAAAAAATTTCACATACTATGCGATGGGTCATTTACATGATAAATTTCTAAAACAATATGAACATCTGAAAGGACCATTAGTATATCCTGGCTCTACAGATATGACATCAAATCAAGGAGATACAGAGAAGGGATTTTTTGAAATTGATATTTCAGATAAGGATGCAAAACCTGAATGGAAAAAACTTGATACAAGATTACAAATTTTAGAAAAGATAGAATTTGAAAAAATAGATTCAGAAATTCAAAAATTAAATGATAAGATTTCAGAGCTGGAGAAAAAACCAATAATAAAAATAAAGATCAAAGGAGACAATTTAGAACGAGATATCATAGAAAGTAAATTTGCAGATTTAGCCTCAAAATCATTGCATTTTTCATGGGAAAAATCCAAAGAAGAAGATGAATCATCTGTATTGTTAAACAGACCAGCACAAATTGATCAAGAACTATTCAAACTTGCAGTAAATTCTTTGAAATCAGAAAAATTAGCCCACATAGCAATAAATGAGTTATTACCATTATTATCAACAAGACAAGTAGATAGTGCGACGCAAGTTGTTATAGAAAATTTTAGTAATTTTTCGGGAGAAGAAAATGATTCATAGTATAGAATTAATAGATTTCTTAGCACATCACAATACAAAGTTAGACTTTAGTGCAGATGCAACAGTATTTGTTGGACAAAATGGAGCAGGAAAATCAAGCATAATTGATGCAATAACGTTTTCACTTTTTGGAACACATATGAGAAAAAATAACAAGAGTTTGATAAGAAGAGGAGCAAACAAATCATTAGTTAAGGTAGATTTTTCTGCAAACGGAAAAAATTACAGGACAGTTAGACAGGTTGATGCCAAAGGAACGTTAACTGCACAATTTTTAGAAAAAAATGGTGAAGAGTTTATCCCTATAGCAGAAGGAGAAAGGAAACAATTTGGAGAATCAATGACAGAAGAAGTTGAAAAGGTACTAGGTATAAATTTTGAAAAATTAAAAATTGCCTCAATAGTTCAGCAAGGCGAATTAAATGCAATAATTAAAGCAAAACCAAAAGAATTCAAAGAATTATTGAATACCATTATTGGAATAGATAGATTAGATATTGCAGTTCAAACAATGAAAGAAGTTGTAAAAGAATTTAGAAAAAGCATACAAGATAAGCATGGTTTTGATGATACCCAAATTGAGTCATTAGAAAATAAAATGAATGAATTTGAAAAAGAGATAACAGATTCAAGACCAAAGATGAAAAAATTAGATGAAGAAAAAAAAGTTAGAGAGTCAGACATAGTAAAAATTGAACAAGAAATTGAGAAAGATAGTACAAAAGAGATACAATTAAGAGAGTTAGAAAATCAAAAAGAAGAATTAGTCTCTTATGCAAAAGATACAATAAAAAAAATTCAACGTGAGGTTATGGAAGAAGAGAGAAAAGTTAACGAATGCAAAGGATGTTTTTCAATTGTTAATAAAAAAGAGGAATTAAAGAAGGAAATATCAAAGTTAGATAAAGAATTACGAATTATTACAAAAGAATTAGATGATTCGGAGAAAAAGAAGATTCGTTTTGAAGAACAAGAAGAATTTGCCCATAGGCTAGAATTAAAGGACGGCAAATGTCCAGTGTGTGATTCAAAGGTAGATCACCTAAATCCATTATTTCAAAAAGAGCATTTAGAAGAAGAAATAAAAAATCTTGAGAAAAAAATTTTAGAAAATCAGGAAAAACAAATAGAATTAGAGAATTTAATTGAAGAAAAAAATGGAGAATTAAGAGAGGCTGAAAATGCAGATATAAAATTAAAGACTCATAACATATCAACTGAGATTGAATTAGAAAAAATTGCAGAAACAATTAAAGAGAAAATTAAGAAAATCAAAGACATACCAATTACAATTAACACAGGTCAGCTTTTAGAAGCATCGGCAATCGATTCACATGCAAAAATGAAATATGAAAAAATATTACAAATTGAAAAAGATACAAGCGGATTTAATCAAGAAGAATTTTTAGCAAAAAAAAGAAATTTGACTGAAAATCGTGATAGATTACGACAGATTGATCAAGAGTTTGGTGCAATATCTAATAGAATTGAAAATGCTGAACAGCAACTTGAGAAAAATAAAACGGTTTTAGATGAATTGGATAAGGTAAGAAAATATGTTTTAGAATTAGAAAATATGCAGAAAAATGTTTACAGTATAGATGGTCCAGTTGCAAAGAGTTTACGTTCATGGGCATTAGAGGTAATTTCAGAAAAAGCATCAGAATATTTGGAGAAATTAAACACAAAGATTCAGAGAATTTCACTTTCACAAAAGACAAGAGATGTCAATATTACCTGTTATTCAAGGGCAACCATGTTAGAATTAGAATCACTTAGTGGAGGAGAGCAGGTAAGCATTGCATTATCTTTGAGATTAGGTATGGCACATCTATTAGGATCGTCTAATCTGAATTTCATGATATTAGATGAACCAACTACACACCTAGACAGTGAGAGAAGAAAATCATTAGTTGGAGTATTATCACAATTAGCAAATATTAGAGGAGATAAGTCATCAATGCAATTCATCATAATTTCACATGATGCAGAAATTTTTGAGGATTCATCAGTAGAGAATATTTACAAATTTGAATCTGCAGTTGAAGGAACTATAGTTAATCCGCTTTAGCCACCAGTAAGTTTACCAAACTTCTCACTTTTACACAAAGTTTTCATGAATTCTAGGTTTGATAGTGCAACTACTGCAGAGTGTCTTACAGATTCCTCAGGATCATTTAGTGCTTTTTCCAAAACCTCAGGCTCACCTGTAGAGCCAACAACCCCTAGTGCAACAGCTGCTTCATGTCTAACAAACATGCTAGGGTCATTTGCAGTAGCGTCTTCAAGTGGACCTATACCACTACTGAAACACATCTGTCCTAGAGAAAATGCTGCTTCATGTCTAACCAATTCATTTGGATCATCTTTGAGAACTTTGGCAATATATTGGACCTTATCCTCACCACCTAAATCTACCAAGATACAAGTTGCTCTGCATCTTACAACATAATCATCATGATCTAATAATTTTACAAAATATTCAGTATCTTGTTTTTCATAATGAGTTTCCATTTCAGCAAATAGATCTATTCTGGATTGTGGTACTACGTCCATGTTTGACATCTTTTCCAGTCCTTTTTAATTCCTTTTTTTTAAAATGTTAGTTATCTTTTTAATAGAATCTCAAAATATGTGAATCATGGTAGCAATTGGCGAAAAAGCACCAAATCTCAAGTTAGGGAAATGGGTTCAAGGTATGGAGACAAACTTTGACAAAGAAGGAGACAATGTAAAACTGGTAGAAGTTTTTCAAGTTAATTGTCCAGGCTGTTTTATGCATTCAATTCCAGAAATAATTAATATTTATCAGAAGTTCAAAGGAGAGGGATTAAGCGTGATGGGAGTTGCAACCGCATTTGAAGATTATGATAAAAATACGCTTGAAAACCTAGAGATGCTCTTAACAACTGGAGAGGTAGTTGGAGATACAAAACAAGCACTCTCTCAATATGGTCAATTAAATGATGGAAAGTTACCTTACAAAATTCCATACCCAGTAGCAATGGATTCACTAGTAAAAGAGGGAGGAGAACCTACAAAAGAGAAGATGACTGCGTTTATCAAAAATCAGTTACCAGATTTTGATTCACAACCTGATGAGTACAAAGAACAAATTTTTGAACGAGTTAAAGCATATTTTAAATCAAAAGAATATTCAGCAGAAACATTTGAAATGTATTCCTTGCAAGGAACTCCATCTACAATTTTAGTGGATAGAAAAGGAGTATTACGAGATGTTTCATTTGGTCAGACCGTTAATTTAGAATCGATGGTACAAAAATTATTAAACGAATAATTTTTTGTATTTTTTCAGGATTATTAGTCCAATAAATGATGTAGCAAGAACCAATGGTGCAATCTCATAGAATTCAGGAACAACATAGGTTCCAATTAGTGTGATTTGTTGACTGTTCGAATCAAAATTAATTATTATGTTATCATTTTCAATAATATAATCAGATTCAACATCATCAATCAATACAATGAATGAGCCATCATCAAAAGGAGTAATTACATCATCAGATAATTGTACTGATAATTTTCCATCATCTCCAGGTTCAAATAATGTAAAAATTAGAGAATTAGTTGATTGATTACCTTCAATATCATCAACATATCCATCAGATATATCAAAATCAATAACATCTCTTATTTCAAAGAAATCAAGGTATGTAGTTCCAAAAATTTCAATTTTATGTTTTCCAGTTCCTGAAAAGTCCATTGTTACAAATGTAACACTGCTACCTGTTTGTATTTCAGCAATAAATTCATCATTATCAAGAAGAATAGTATAATCACCACCAATCAAGGTATTTGGGAAACTAATCTCAAGTGAATTATTTTCCAAAGAGCTTTGAATAAAAAGTGTTATTGATTTTTCTTCTTTATCAAAATCAAGATTTGTGACATCGAGATTTCCTGTTGCTTCAACAATAAATGAGTGACCGTCAGTTTTAACAGGTAATGTGAATTTTAATCCAGTTTTGTCAGAGAGAGGGGCAGCGTTAGCATATGGGGTAACAACTAACACAATTAGTAATAGAATTAGTAATTTTGGTATCATGCACTAGCAGGAACTACTCTTTTTCTTAATTCTTTATCCTTTGCGATTCGTGGGTGTGAAGGATCTGCCAAGATTACTTCATACCAGTAATGTTTTCCATCTTTGTAAAGGAAGTAAGAGCCTAAAAGTTTCATGTTTGGATATCTTTCTAGTACACGTCTTTGAGCAACAGTTTTCATACTGTCATCAGCTTTAATTCGAGTTACACCAAGGTGTTTTGGACGTCTTCCACCACGAGGTCTTTGCTTTCTCATTCCTCCAGTTCCAACTCTCATTCGAATTACAACAATTCCTTGTTTTGCTTTATAGCCAAGTCTTCTTGCTCGAAGAAGTCTGCTTGGTCTCTCGATACGTGTAACTGCATCTTCTTTTCTCCAAGCAATTGCACGTTCTCTAAGTATTGCAGAATTTTCCTTCCACATTTTATACCAAACATTATCTTGGCTAGTCATTAGATTCATAGAAAAAAATCCCCTTAATAATCCTATGAGCACAAAAATATGAGATTCATTATATTATGTCGAAATTATGATACAATATGAAACCGATTCTCTTGTTAATGTTAGGAGCCTGCATAGTTTTTCCAGGCAGTGCTTTTGCACAATCCACACCAGATATTGAGCTAAAACTCTCATCATCAATTTACAATTATGGTGACAAGTTAGACTACACAATAGTTGTTTCAGAAGTGACAGGAGAAGATGCAGAGATTTTCATTATAGATACATTTGAGAATAAGAGTAAATTGCTAACTGTTGCAATAAATTCTGAAGAGTCAAGGGTTATAGCTCCATTTGCATTTGATAGTGTCATTTGGATGAAAGGTACATACGAATTAGAACTTCATTATTCAGGATCGATTGTAAAAAGTGAATTTTCTATCAGAGGTGGAACAATTGGTATTCCATATTATGTAAAAGACATATCAAAATTGTGGACAAGTGGACAAATGCCAGAAAAAGAATTTGCAAAATCGCTCCAGTTTTTGATTGATGAAAAAATTCTTTTCAATCCAAAACCAGGTGGAGAGTTATCAATACCAGAGTGGTTTAAGGCACCAACATTATGGTGGTCTAACAATCAAATTCCAGATACAATCTATGGAAGTGCATTACAGTTTTTAATTGATGAGAGAGTTATTACAATTCCAATTGATCAACAATCATTAAGTCAGGAATCATCATCAGATAAGACTTTGTGACTTCTCTTTCCAATTCCCCATAGAATCAATGTGATTATAATTCCTAATGACATTGCAATTACTATGGAGTAAATTAAAGGACCAGTTCTCATATCAGTTGCATTTTTTGCCATTGGGGATAAGACACATTCACCATTTTCAAAAACAGTACCATCACCACAAGAGCTCATTAATTTTTCAAGTCTTTGTTCTTCAGCTAATTTTGCTTCTTGTTCTGCTTTAGCAGCTGCTTCTGCAGCTGCTTTTTCTGCTGCCTCTTTTTCTGCGGCTTCTTTCTTTGCTTCATCTATTGCAGCTGCTTCTTTTTCTGCTGCTTCTTTATCTTTAATTTCTTGTTCTGCTTGCTCTTTTTGTTCTTCTAAGAATGAATTATCAGCAAGAATAGTTCCAATTATTTCAATTTCTTCAGTTCCTGCTGAAAGAGAAAATGACAAAGTTCTAGATGTGTCATCTTTGATTTCTTCAAATTCTATTTCATCACCATCAGATAAGATGAAGAAATCATCATCAGAGTATCCAATTTTGGCATCAAAGAAATCTCTTTGAAAAGTAATAGTTACATCACCATCAGTTCCAGTAACCTCTGTTTCAAAAATTAATGAGATGAAATCAAGATCAGCAGTAGCAGATTTTAGGATTACATTATTTCCAGTATATTCAATGTCATAACTTGTAGAATTAATTTCAGTAGTGACAGAATCAGCAAATGCTGATGGAATCATTATTGCAGCAATAAGTACAGTGACATATGCAATGTTTAGTTTCAAGCCTAAATTACGCCTCTAAGGATTTGTATTATCTTTTCTGCTATAACATTTGCAGCTAATGACTGAGCTTCTTTTGTCTGAGCGCCCATATGAGGCGTGGAAATGAAGTTAGGTAGGCTCGAAAGCTTGTTAGATGTGGCAGGTTCAACCTCAAATACGTCTAATGCGGCACCGCCAAGTTTTCCGTCTTTGAGAAATTCATACAAGGCATCCTCATCAATCACACCACCTCTAGACGTGTTAATTATTCGGGCAGTGTTTTTCATGGTTTCCATTTTTTCGGCATTTATCAGATGTTTTGTGCTATCCAACAATGGTACATGCAATGAGACATAATCTGAACTTGCAAGTAGTGTTCCAAGATCTGCTTTCATTAATCCAACCTCTTTAGAGAATTCTTCATCTATTGGTGCAACATCAAAACCAATAATATTCATGTTTAATGCACGAGCAAGTCTTCCTAATCTTTTTCCAATATTTCCTAATCCAACAATTCCTAAATATTTTCCGCGTAATTCAGTTCCCATCAATTCCTTTTTAATCCAGTTACCGTTACGAACTTCTCTATCAGCTCTTGGAATTTCTCTTGCAAGAGAAAACATCAATCCTAAAACTAATTCTGCAACTGCATTCATAGCACCTTCAACTGCATTGATTACACGAATGTTCTTTTCTTTAGCAGCGTTTTGATCAATATTGTCTAATCCTACTCCAACTCGGGCAATGATTTGACATTTGTTTGCTTTTTCAATCAAGTCTTTGGTGAGTTTTGTTCTGCTTCTAACAATTACAACTTCAAAATTTCCAATTTTTTCAGCAATTTGTTCTGGAGTAATTTCAGGTTCATATGTAATTTTTAGTCCATTTTTTTCTAAAATTTCATTCAATACAGGATTTACTTGATCACATATCAAAACAGATTGTTCCAGACTCATGCATGACACCTAAATTCATTTAATATAATCATTGTGAGAGATAGATTTCCATAAATTATCTACTTGACAATATTAAGCAGAATGGATTATGTTCAGATAATACCAATCGTATGTATCATTGCTGCAGTTGGAATTTTTGTAGGGGCTAGAATCTGGATGATGTTCAGATAATACCAATCGTATGTATTACAACTAAGAATTAGTGGAGCTAGGATTCACTAGTTCAGAAAATAAAAGGAAAAAGGGGTAATGGTTAGTTTATCCTTGTGCTGCAGCAATAACTGCAGGGATTACTTCCCATAGAGGTAAAGCGCCGTTTTCAATAGCTGCGTTTGCAACATCATCAGTACATAAGCAGTGGACATTCAAAGCTGGATGTGAAATTGTGTTCAATCCTGCTGGAGGAACTGCATCAGATGGGTTTCCTAGAACACCAGCATATGAACCAGCATCTACTGCACCTTGAACTACGCCAAGTGCGGTTGCTGCTTCATTAATTGGGTCTAATGGGAGACCTGCAACGATAACAGTTGCTGCACCACTATAGATAGCTGCATAATCATGGTTTACTGCTGCGTAAACGCCTGGTTCATCAAATACGACATCTACAATCATATTTTGTGAGCCACCGAGTAGCCATGTTTCAGTACCTTGTGCTTGTACTCTGTTTGCTTGTGTAACTCTATCTAGAATTTCACCAACAATGTGCCAATAAACTGGTTCGTTACCTTGATTCTCAACGAAGAATCTAACGTGTTCGCCAGTTGGAACAAAGAGTAGTTGTGATTGATATTGTTTTAAGTCCATTGAATTCCATGGTTGTGCAATGAAGATGTTCTTGTTTGCATCACCGAACATTAGCAAGTTATGAATCTCATTTGGAACATAACTAAATGCTTGTCCGTTAACAACAGTCTGTGATGTTGAGTGACTCATCATCTTTGACATGTCATATGTACCAGCGTCAGTTAAGTACAACTGGTTGTATTGCAATTGGAACTCTAATGCATCTGCATCATAGAATTGTTTGTCCTTTACAACTTGACCACCTTCAAGTGCTGTTTTTTCCACCATTAGTCTTTTGTAACCGTCAAGTGGGTCAACAATGGTAATACCATACATACCAGAAAGTACGTGTTGGTCCATTGCTGCAACATTAACACCAGAGCAGTGGTATTTGAAAACACCTGGAACTTCAGCAATAAAGCAGTATTCACCAGTTTCACCGATGTTTACTGCACCCATGTAAGGTTTTGATGACATTTGTGATGCATGCATGTCATTTCCGTGTTGAGTCATCTCATCACCTGGAATTGTCAATGTCATGTGAACAACGTCACCTTGTGTAACTCTTAGTGTTGGTCCTGGGACTTGTTCACTAAAAGTCATTGCACTGTAGGTACTTCCAGTCATTGTTGGAAGATCAACACTTACACCAGTAAGGTCAAAGTTTACTACAGGTCGACCTGAGTTTAATAGGTCAGAACATGGGCCTGCTGCATATGCTTCAGGCATTACAAGCTCTAATCCGCCCATAGCAGCTACTTTTGAAAGTGGAGTTGTCTCTACTTCCATTGTAGAACCGCCAATTTGTGGGGCAGTAAAAGAACTTCCGAATAGTGCGCCTGCCATAACTGCTACTGCAGCTACGGTCATGATAGTACTATAACGTCTATTCATGCTCTTCGATGGTTGGACTAGACTATATAAAATCTTCATTATTTTCAGTTGAGTACTATTAACAGATTTTGTTCCATATTTTCAGAATATGTGATCGCAGTGTCTAGTACTAAAAGAAATTCAGTTTTTATTTGCGAGGATGTAACAGATATTGTTGAAATATAGATCGGACAAAGACTCACTTGGACCAGTCAAAATTCCTGCAGATGCATATTATGGCCCATTTACTGGCAGAGCAATCAAACAGTATAACGTTACAGGAAGTCCATCTCATAGAAATCTGATAAAGTCCTTTGTAATGATAAAACGCTCTGCAGCAGTTGCAAACATGAAAACTAAAGCAATTAACAGAAAACAAGGAACTGCAATTGTTAAAGCATGTGATAAGATACTTGCAGGAAAGTTTGTTGATCAGTTTTTGGTGGATATGATAAACTCAGGTGCAGGTACGGCATTTAACATGAACTCAAATGAAGTAATTACAAATGTTGCACTAAGAGTATTAGGGAAAAAACAAGGCCAGTATGAATTCTTACATCCAAATGATCATGTAAACATGTCACAATCAAGTAACGATACATATCCTACTGCAATGCATATGTCAATTCTGTTTTCCTTTAAAGAAATGCTTCCAGCCATTGACAAATTGATAAAATCTCTAAATAAAAAAGCAAGACAATTTTCAAAATATAAAAAAATTGGACGAACTCATCTCATGGATGCGCTTCCACTTACAATAGGAAGTGAGTTTGCAGCATATGTTACATCTTTAACAAATGCAAGAGATGAAATTGTTGCATCACAAAAAGAATTGGCTCAAGTCGCACTAGGTGGAACTGCAGTAGGAACAGGAGCAAACACACCAAAAGGTTATCGTAAGGCAGTGATTACCGAATTAGCTAGAGTTTCAAAATTACCATTAAAACCACAAAAAGACATGCAGTATTCATTACAAAGTAAATTTCCAGTTGCAAATGCATCATCAGCTTTGAAAAATTTTGCAATTGAATTGAGTAAAGTTTCAAATGACATCAGATTAATGGCATCAGGACCAGTTGCAGGATTATCAGAATTAGGAATTCCTGCAGTTCACGCAGGTTCTTCAATCATGCCGGGAAAAGTAAATCCATCGTTGGCGGAATGTATGAACATGATTTGTTTTAGCGTAATAGGAAATGATACCACAGTTTCTTTTGCAGCACAAGCAGGACAATTTGAACTAAATGTCATGTTGCCTGGAATGCTAAAAGCAGTGTTAGATTCAACAGATATGCTAACAAACTTTTTGCCAATATTTTCTGCAAATCTTATTGATGGATTAACTGCAAACCAAACCAAACTTAGAGAAAATATAGAAAACAGTCCTGTGATTGTTACGCTACTAACACCAAAAATTGGTTATTTGAAATCTGCAGAATTATTCAAAGAATCTCTCAAATCTGGAAAGACAATTAGAGAATTAGTGGTATCAAAGAAGTTAATGACAGATAAAGAAGTCACTGCACTAATGAGTTAGTATGGCAAAGATTTGGGTAGAGGCTTATGGCTGCTCTGCTAGTTTTTCAGATTCTGAGATGATTTCAGGTCTAATTGTAAATGGAGGTCATACATTAGCAGAAAACCCTGATGATTCAGATTTGAGTGTAATAGTAACTTGTTCTGTAAAAGATGCCACTGCATCAAAAATGATTCATAGGATTAAAGAATCAAATTCCAAACCATTGGTAGTTGCAGGTTGTTTGCCAAAAGCAGAAAAAGATACAGTAGAGAAATTTGCTGAAAATGCAAGTCTTTTAGGTCCAAATTCGATAGGAAAGACACTACAAGTGATCCAGTCCACATTAGATGGAAAAAAATTAATCGCACTAGAAGATTCAGATATTTCAAAGGTAGGATTACCAAAAATTAGATTAAACCCAGCAGTAGGAATTGTAGAAATTGCAAGTGGATGTATGAGTGAGTGTACCTTTTGCCAAACCAAATTGTCAAAAGGAGATTTACAGAGTTATAGAGTCGGCGATATTGTAAGACAGGTTAAAACAGAGATATCAGATGGTTGTTCAGAAGTATGGCTTACCTCAACAGACAATGGCTGTTATGGTTTTGATATTGATTCAGATTTGCCAGAACTGATTAATTCCGTGGTAGAGATTCCAGACAAATTCTTTGTCAGAGTAGGAATGATGAATCCAATGTATATGCCAAGAATAAGAGATAATTTGTTAAAGTCGTTTGACAGTAGTAAGGTTTTCAAATTTTTACATGTGCCGGTTCAGAGTGGAAGTGACAAAGTACTAAACGATATGAAAAGAGGCCATACTGCAAGTACATTCAGAGACGTGGTTAATCAATTTAGAGAAAAATTTGGCAAGTTTACAATTTCTACTGATGTGATAGTAGGATTTCCAACCGAAACGGAAGAAGATTTTGAAATGACCATGAATTTGTTAAGAGAGACCAAACCAGATATTGTTAATTTATCAAGATATAGTCAAAGGCCAGGAACAGATGCAGCAGAGATGGTACAGATTGATGTGGCAGAAGTAAAAAGAAGAAGTAAGATTGCTTATGAATTAATTTCAGATATTTCAAGGGAAAATAATCAAAAATGGGTTGGATGGAAAGGACAGGTTCTATTTGATGAAGAATTTGAAAATCAGGTGAGAGGACGTAACTTTGCATACAAACCAATTTTTGTAAACGAAGAGCCAAAAATCGGCCAGATATCATCAGTTGAGATTACAGAGGCTACCAATCACAGCCTAATTGGCAGAATAACCAACTAATCCAACTCAAGAATTTTAGATCGGAATTCTAATCAAAACTAAGTAAACAGTTTTTTATCAGAAATTACGATACTGTTCATGACTTTTGAAGTAAAAGAACCAGTACTGGTTGTAGGACTAGGCGGCGCAGGCATAAAACTAGCCTCGGAGATGAAAGAGGCACTAGGCGCAGATTCACTCAAAATCAGCCAAGATAAGAAAGATGTTTCAGAAGATAATTCAATTCACATTTCTACAAAATCAATCATCAATCCATCAGTTCAATTAATCAGAGGTTGCGCAATGGAACAAAGCGAGAATATTGCAAAACAGCTAAGTCCCTATGAAACGGTCGTAATCATGGCAAATCTTGCAGGAAAATCAGGAGCAGCATTAGCACCGGTAGTATCATCAATTTGTAAGGAACAAAACAAAAATGTTCTATCATTTGCAATTATGCCTTTCAAATTTGAGAAAGACAGAATTTTCCAATCCGGAATTTCATTGAAAAGATTAAGGATTAACTCAGACTCTACAATAATCATTGATAATGATGCAGTTTTAGATAGTAATCCTGACCTAAATGCAGAGAGATGTTATGATATCACAAATAATGCAATCAAATGTCTTGCAACATCAATAAAATCATCAGAATTAACAGACGATACAAACATCCTATCATCATCAAGAGATACTGAAAATATGGAAGAGTCTGTAAAAAATTCAATTCGAATGTTGTACGAAGATGCACCTCCAAACAGCATTAAACGTTCAATGTTGTATGTTTACGGAGCAAGTAAAATTCCAGTAGGAGTAATTAATTCAATTTCCAATATACTAGGAGGAATATTTGATGAGAATAACTCAGAAGTTGACATGTCATCATCAAACAACACAAACGTTGTGTTGTTAAGTGCAATTGCAGGAGAGACACGCTTTGA
>LUML01000031.1_pt1 | contig 18501 bp, 21 predicted proteins | sample 729661 | NCBI WGS metagenome assembly LUML01 (sample SAMN03860264, study PRJNA289734) | marine metagenome | biome: seawater column; feature: ocean; material: water; isolation source: Red Sea water column Station 22 - depth 10m | place: Saudi Arabia: Red Sea | collected 2011-10-15 | depth 100 m | reverse complement strand
CTATTGTTTGTACTAAATCAAATCCTTTATGTTCAAGCTGTCCTATTAAACAAGATTGTTCGGCTTTTAAAGAAGGTTTGGTTGATACTCTGCCCTTAAAGATAAAAAGAAAATCGAAACTTACCAAAAAGGTGCTCTGGCTTATACCTCAAGGCGCGTCTGGAGAGATATTATTAGAAAAAAGAAAGGAAGAAGGAATTTGGGGAGGTCTTTGGTCTTTTATAGAAACTGAAAAAAAAGCGGAATTAGAGTTAGCAGTGTCTCAAAATTTTAATTCAAATACCTCAGATATAAAAAAACTCAATAAAGTTAAACATAATTTTAGTCACTTTAATTTAGAAGCCATTCCTTATCTCGTAAAAGTAAAAAAAGGTAAAAAAATTAAAAACACTGTTTGGGTTGATTTCAAAAATGTAGAATCCTTAGGGTTACCAGCTCCCGTTAAAAAAACTATCAATCAAATAACAAAGCCATGACAAGATCAGTCCTCTGTAAAAAATTTAAAAAGGAATTGCCGGGCTTAAATCAACCTCCTTATCCAGGACCCAGAGGACAAGAAATTTATGAAAATGTTTCAAGGCAAGCATGGGAAGAGTGGCTTGATCACCAAAAAATGCTTATAAATGAAGGCCAAATTAATCTGACGGATAAAGAGGCTAGGAAGTGGTTAAATGAACAAATGGATTTATTTCTTTCCGGAGAAGAGTACGCAAGACCAGAAGGATATACACCTCCAAAAGAATAGTGCCTTCTTTAAGGCAGAATATTTGTATACAATCCGCTCCACATTTTGCCCAGATAGCTCAGTTGGTAGAGCAAAGGACTGAAAATCCTTGTGTCGGTGGTTCGATTCCACCTCTGGGCACCATGTTCTTCTTATATGCCCTTTTAAATATTACTTACAAAAAGCTGAATATATCGAAGACCAGTTTTCAGCCTGTTCAAGATAAAGCATTTGCATCTTTCTTAGTTCTTCTTCACCTTCAGAATCACCGTCCTTGCCAGCTGCTTCTGAAAGTCCCCTCATAGATTCAGATACTCCAATAAGTTGACCAACCCCGGCTTCTATTCTTCCACATCCTGCTTCATCCCATTTAGCAGCTGAAAAAGTAGAACAGGAAAAAATAAAGACCATAGTTGCAATAAGATATTTCATAATCACTCCTTAAAAGTTAAGCCTTTCATATTACCACCTAATAATTAAACTAACCGCATGAGAATTCTAAAAGCTGATGACTATCAAACTTGGTTAATTGAGGAAGACAATTTCTCGGTTTTGATTGATCCATGGTTAGATAAAACGCTTAACCCCCACTCCTCTTTCATACTGCAAAGGGAGAGAGAAGAGCCCTCTTGTTTAAGTGAAAAAGATCTCAACAAAGTGAAGGCCGTAATCATCACAGCCCCTTTTGTTGATCATTTGCACTTACCCAGTCTAAAAAAACTTAATAAAGATGTTCAAATCATCAGTACGTCTAGAGTAAAAAAGACACTTGAGAAAAAAGGATTTTTAAATAAAGTGACTTGCGTTAGTAATGACCCAATAGAAATTGGTCCTTTTATATTGTCGACCTACCCTGCGGGGTTTCCATATAGCTGGTCCTCCTTTTGTTTCTATCTCGAGAACGATAAAGGCAAAAGGCTATTTCAAGAAAGTCATGTAGCTAATTTATCTTTGATAAAGAAAATCAACCAAACTTGTGATCTAGCCTTACTTACAGTCGATTCAGTTAAGTTATTTGGTGTTTTAAAACTGTCTATGAGTTTGGAACAATCTATAAAAGTTGCCTCACTTTTAGGGGCAAAGAAATTAATGGCAACTGGAACAAGCCCATTCCTTTTAAAAGGTTTAATAAGGAAGCTATTACTAACCGAATCAAAGCAGAAAAATTTCTCTATTGAAGGGGGTCTGCAGATTCTCTATGAGAGAGGAGATGAGCTCTTCCTTTAAGATTTGATTACTATTTAAACTCATCATAAGCTAGAGTGTAATTTCAAAATAATTAAATACGGAGCGTAAAAATGCCAGCAATCAATGAAGTAACGAGTTTAGAAATAGAATCAAATATAGCCGTACTAACTTTGAATTCACCTCCTGTTAATGCACTTTCTGCAAATGTTAGAGAAGGACTGCATGTGGGGGTTAAACAAGCTATTGAAGATGAGGATACAAAAGCAATTGTATTAATTTGTGAAGGCAGGACATTTATTGCTGGAGCTGACATCACTGAATTTGGTCAAGCCCCTAAAGGCCCCTCGCTTTTTGAGGTCCAAGATATGATAGAAGATTCACCTAAACCAGTTATTTCGGCTATTCATGGCACTGCCCTTGGTGGTGGTTTAGAAGTTGCCCTAACCTGTCATTACCGAATTGCAGTACCTTCAGCTAGGTGCGGTCTTCCGGAAGTGAACCTTGGATTGCTACCTGGTGCCGGAGGGACACAACGTCTGCCTAGAATAGTGGGTGCACAAAAGGCCTTAGAAATGGTTACATCAGGACAGCACGTTCCTGCTAAACAGTGTCTGGAAATGGGATTAGTTGATGAATTGGCTAATGAAGAAAGCCTGTTAGCGGATGCTATTAAATTTGCTTCAACGATAGTAGAAGAAAAAAGACCTCTGGTTAAAGTCAGAGACAATGAAGAAAACATTAAAGCAGACAAAGGAAATGACACTTTATTTGCAGATTTTAGAAAGTCGATTTCAAGAAGAACTAGGGGTTTTTTAGCACCTGAATACAATATTCAATGCATAGAAGCAGCCGTTAACAAGTCTTTCGAAGAGGGCTTAGAAGTTGAGCGCGATCTTTTTACCAAACTAGTTACAGGTACTCAGTCAGCAGCTCAGAGGTATGTTTTCTTCTCCGAAAGACAGGTGAATAAGATTCCTGATATACCTAAAGAGACTGAAGTGAGTGAAATCAATTCTGTTGGAGTCATTGGTGCCGGAACTATGGGCGGTGGTATATCCATGAATTTCGCCAACGTGGGTATTCCTGTAACGATAGTTGAACAGAATCAAGAGAGATTAGACAAGGGCCTGGCTGTTATTAGAAAAAACTACGAGAACACAGCTAAAAAGGGAAGGATCTCCATGGAAGATGTGGAAAAAAGAATGGGATTAATAACCGGTGAACTGTCTGTTGAGGCCTTGAATACACAGGACCTTATTATTGAAGCAGTTTTTGAAAACATGGAGTTAAAAAAAGAAATCTTCAATAAACTTGATGGCATCGCTAAACAAGGAGCCATTCTTGCTTCTAATACCTCAGCACTTAATGTGAACGAGATAGCTGCTCAAACAAAAAGACCAGAAGACGTCATAGGCCTTCATTTCTTTAGTCCTGCTAATGTCATGAGATTATTAGAAATAGTGAGAGGAGAAAAGACTTCCAAATCAGTCGTTGCTAGTTCCATGTCAATTGCTAAAAGGATAGGCAAGATAGCTGCCGTTGTAGGTGTTTGCCCTGGATTCGTAGGCAATCGAATTCTTGCTCAGCGACAAAGAGAAGCCAATAAATTAATTCTTGAGGGCGCATTACCTTGGGATATAGACGACGCTCTCTTTGACTTTGGGTTTCCTATGGGCCCATTTGCTATGTCAGACCTTGCTGGACTGGACATAGGGTGGAGCAAAGAAACTTCAAAAGGCGAAACTTTAAGAGATGTTCTTTGTGAAGCAGGCCGTCTCGGACAAAAGTCTGGGAAAGGGTTTTATCTATATGACGAGAACAGAGTTAAATCACCTGATCCTGAAGTTGAAGCCATTATCAGAGATTTTGCTGAAGCTAGACAGATACGCCTAAGGGAAATCAGCAAAGAGGAAATATTAGAAAGATGCCTATACCCCATGATTAATGAAGGGTTTAAAATCTTAGATGAAGGGATGGCTATAAGGGCCAGTGATATCGATATAGTTTGGATTAATGGTTATGGCTGGCCAGTCTATGAAGGCGGGCCTATGTTTTACGGGAGCCTTGTAGGATTTGATAAAGTTCTAGATTGGTTGAAAAAAATGGAGAAAGAGCTTGGTCCTGAATTTGCTCCTTCTCCCTATCTAGAAAAAGTAGTTAAAGAGAATATTAATATTTTTGCTTAGCTTAAGACAGAGCCTTCTGTTCTCTGTAATTATTGATAAAACCTCTGTAGTTTAAATACAACCACAAAGGTGTAACGGCCAATATCCACCATAACTCAGTAACTACCAATAAATATATAGCAGGAATATTCATTATTAAAAAGGCTATAAATCCATACATTCTTACTTTGGCACTTAAGCTGGTTAACAAGTAAGTGCCTATTATTGCTATACCTTGGTCTAAAAATTGAGCGGCATTAAATAAATTTAGTTCAAACATAACCCTCTCTCCTCTTTTATAACAAATTAAATCTCGCCTTGTATAATCGTCAGGTTGTACTTACTACATCATGAGAGTAATTATCTTATCTGCAATTAAAGATGAAACATATTCTTTAAACACTGAATATGAAATTAATCATACTGGAGTGGGTAAAGTTAACGCTGCTTTATCAACCTTAAGAACAATCAAAGAAGACAAACCAGACTTAATTATAAATTTTGGCACAGCTGGCTCGCTAAATAGCAATATTTCAGGACTGATTGATTGTAAATATTTTGTCCAAAGAGATATGGATTCGAGGCCACTTGGAACAGAGTTAGGGCAGACTCCTTTTGAACAAGACCCACCTAAGATTATTGAGATTGAAGATCATCCTATTAATACGATAAATATGAACTTAGTTTGTGCTACTGGGGATTCTTTTGTTGAATCCGACATTGGTTTAAAAGCTGATGTAGTTGACATGGAGGCCTATGCCATCGCTAAAGTCTGCTATCAGGAATCCATCCCTTTTGCCTGCTTTAAATACATCTCCGATTTTGCTGATAAAAGCGCTGCGAACGATTTTAGTGAAAACGTCAAAAAAGCAGGAAAAATCTTTTCTGAATACCTAAACGATAAATCAATCTAGCTGTATCAAGCTTTCGATCTTAATGCCGTTAGATAAGGTTATTTCTTCATGAATATTAACTAAGTCAATGAGCACAAGAGCCTGTTTTACAGTGTAGCCCGCTTTTATGCATAAGTCGCAAGCAGCGGATATGGTTCCGCCAGTGGCAAGAATATCATCAACTAAAACTATTTCAGTTCCTCTGGTTTCAGCTCCCTTAATTTCTAGTTGGTCTAAACCGTATTCAAGTTCATATTGAATATCTATTTTAGGGGGCGGAAGTTTTCCTCCCTTCCGTAGCAACAACATACCAATATTTAATCTTTCTGCCATTGCGGAAGCAAAAATAAAGCCCCTTGCATCAACTCCAGCCATCATGTGTGGCTCATGATTAATCAGATTGCACATACCCGATATGCTTTCATCAAAAGCTTTTGGGTTAGCAAGAATTGGAGAAATATCCTTAAAATTAATACCTTCTTGTGGCCAATCTTTAATCGAATCAATATAGTTTTTTAGATCCATAAGAGCCTTAATCTTTACATTTATAGAATACAATAACTAACTTAACTTAATAGGAAAGAAAAAAATGAGCAACACTGCTTCAATAATGTCTATATTGGCGTGCTTGGTTTTAGGAATTGCTATTGGTGCAGCAGGCAGTCCGGGTTCAATCTATTTACTTGGTCTTCCTTCTTTTGCGATAGCTGCTTCTATTGGATTTATACTCCATTGGCTGATCTTTATACCATCTTATGTTTACCAAACGGAACATTACTTTGATTTGACAGGTTCTGCTTCTTACATATCCATAGTTCTTTTTATTTTCTTAGCACTAAGTGAATTAAATATAAGGTCAATCTTAATTGGAGTGCTCATTATAATTTGGGCTATAAGACTAGGATCTTTTCTTTTCTCTAGAGTAAAAAGGGAGGGCAAAGACAACAGGTTTACAGTAATGAAAACCAGGTTTTGGTGGTACCTATTTACCTGGACCCTTGGAGGTTTGTGGGTTTTTATTACCATGGCAGCTGGATTAGCGGCTATGACATCATCTAAGGTTGTGCCCTTAGGCTGGTTTGCATTAATTGGAATAATTCTTTGGCTTGAAGGTTTTATTGTCGAAGTTGTTGCTGATAACCAAAAGACTAAATTTAAATCCAAAAAAGAAAATGAGGGTAAGTTTATTGATGAAGGACTTTGGAAGTTTTCTAGGCACCCTAACTACTATGGCGAAATTACTTTATGGTTAGGAATTGCCCTTATAGCTTTCCCAGTATTAGAAGGATGGCAACTTCTTACTTTAATTTCTCCAATTTTCGTTTATATTCTCTTAACAAGAATAAGTGGGATTAGCATGTTGGAGAGAAGAGCGGATAAGAAATGGGGTGAAGATCCAGATTATCAGATTTATAAACAAACTACTTCTTCTCTGTTTCCAATGGGTAAAAAAAAATTAAAGGAAAATAATGAGTGAAGAAAAAAAAACGGGCGGCTGTTTATGTGGAGACATAAGTTATAGCTTTAATGAGTCTTCAGTAATATCTGCAAGTCATTGCCATTGCACAGATTGTCAAAAGTCGACAGGTTCAGGCAAAGCCACAATTATTATGGTTCCCGAAGAAGCTTTAGAAATTAAAGGAGAACTGAAGTTTTATACGGTTACCGGTACTGACGGAAGCCACATAAGCCGAGGTTTCTGTGAGAAATGCGGCTCTCCCTTATTAAGTTTAATAGAGGAAGTAGAAGGTTTAAGATTAGTCAAAGCAGGAAGCTTAGATGATTCGTCTTGGCTAAAAATAGATTCCAATTTCTGGAGTTCAAGTGCTAGAAACTGGTCTCCCGTAGATGAAACCCTGCATAGCTTTACTAAAAACCCTGAAACCTAAATCTAAGTAAAAAGGAATTTCTTTGAAACCTTCACGCATACATGAAGATTTGGTTTCTAATGAAAAATTAATAGACGATCCTGCTCAAAAAGAACTGCTGGTTGAATTAGATAGCCTACAAGAAAAAGTTACCGTTAGATCTAGGTCGTGGTTCAGTAAAAAGCCCCTGGATGGATTATATATTTATGGGTCTGTGGGTTCTGGTAAAACTCAACTCATGGATATATTTTTTCAAAGTTTAGACACCCCAAACAAAATCAGACTTCACTTTCACAGATTTATGCAAAATCTTCATAACGATATGAATCGTATGGCAAAACAAGAAGACCCAATCAAAAGGATTGTTGAAAAACTAGCACAAGAGGCTCATGTTTTATGTTTTGATGAGTTCTTTGTGGAGGATATTGGCGATGCAATGATGCTGGCTAGATTCTTAGATAGATTATTTGAAGCAGGTATACCGCTAGTAGCAACTTCCAATATACACCCTGAATTTTTATATGAAGGCGGTCTCCACAGAGATAGGTTTTATCCTGCTATTGAATCCATAAAAAACCACTGCAAAATCTATCAGCTAAAAACCTCACAAGATTACAGGCTAAGAAACCTTGAACAAGAAAAAATCCAACTTATCTCAGGTACGAAAGAAACGGATGAAATACTATCGAAACACTTTAATTCGCTTGCTCAAGGTGAGATCAAGCTTGCTCAAACTATAGAAATTTTAGGTAGAAATATTAATACCAAAAAACTTTCTCAAGGCGTAGCTTGGTTTCATTTTAATGATATCTGCGAAGGCCCAAGAAGCTCAAAGGATTACATAGAAATTAGTAAGGAATTCCATACCCTTTTGGTATCTGACATACCACTCCTTACAGGGTCAAAAGAAGATGAAACAAGAAGATTTATTGCTCTTATCGATGAATGTTATGAACGAAAAGTTAACCTTATAATTTCTTCAGAAAAAAAGATAAAAGAAATCTATTCAGGGTCTGAATTGTTAAAACCCATCGAAAGAGCTCTTAGTAGGCTTGAGGAAATGAAGTCGAGAGAATTCCTTTCTTTACCTCACCTGTCTTAATTAAATACTTTTAAGAATAGTAACCTCAGGGCGCCCAGCCATATATTGACCCATTTCACCACCAATACTTTTCATGTGATCTGTTTGGCCGTGAGCATCTAACGCATCTTGAGATTCATAGCGTTCCAGAACTACATATGTTGTATCGTCTTGACCTTTATACCAATCATAATAAACAACACCGGGTTCATTTTCAGTAACAGCACTTTGTAGTCTTGACGCTACTTCTTCAAAATCTTTATTTGTGCCTTCCTTAATTTTCATGGTCGCAATTATTCCTATCATTTAGTCCTCACTTATTGGAAATTAAATGTAAACTTTATTTCTATTTAAAGGAATAATCGAGTACTTTTCTAATAATGAAGGATCTAGTTATCGTAGGTGCGGGGCAATCAGCTGCCCAATGTGTGTTAACACTAAAAAGAAATAATTTCGAAAAGCCTATAGTAGTCATAGGTGAAGAAGATCATTTACCTTATCAACGCCCTCCTCTCTCTAAAGACTATCTATCCGGTGAGGTGGAACTTGATAGGGTTTACATGAAAACTCAAGATTTTTATGATCAAAATAATGTAACTGTAAAAGTTGCAACAAAAGTTCTGTCATTAGACAGAAAAGAAAAGATGGTTCATTTATCTAAAGGAGAAGCTCTTCCATATGAAAACTTAGTCTTAGCAACTGGAAGTAGAGTGAGACAACTAGAAGTTGAAGGATCAGATTTAAAAAATATAAATTATCTCAGATCGATTAATGATTCAAATAACCTTAAGGATCAATTTCAAAAAGGAAAAAGCCTAGTAATTATAGGTGCTGGGTATATAGGCCTTGAAGTAGCTGCTGCGGCTGTAAAGAAAGGAATGAGAGTAACAGTAGTTGAGATGGAAAATCGGGTTATGAGTAGAACAGTAGATCCTATTATTTCTGACTATTTTGATACCTTACATCGTAATAAGGGAGTAGAAATAATCTTAGGATCGGCCTTGGAAAAATTTGAAGGGAAAGCTTTTGTTGAAAAAGTTGTTTGTACTGACGGTACAACACTGGATGCAGACAGTGTGGTTGTGGGAGTTGGGATATTACCTAACCAGGAGTTAGCAGAGTCAGCTGGACTCAGGTGTAATAACGGAATTCTCGTTAATGAGTTTGGAAGAACTGAAGACCCTTCTATATTTGCTTGTGGAGATTGTACGAATCATCCTAATTTCTATGTCAATAAAAACATCAGATTAGAATCAGTGCATAATGCACTTGAGCAAGCCAAAACAGTCGCCTTATCTTTACTCGGTAAACCTGAAAAATATGATCAAGTTCCTTGGTTTTGGTCAGACCAGTTTGAGGAGAAACTACAGATTGTCGGTTTGTCTGGAGACCATGACAAAACAGTAGTCAGAGGATCTATTGAAGAAAACTTTTTTATGCTTTTTTACCTTAAAAGAGGAGAACTAATTGCCGTTGACTCTGTCAATAACCCAAAAGATTTTTTAATTTCAAAAAAGCTTGTTGCAAATAAACTAAAAATAAGTTCAGATGTGCTTGGCGACCAATCTGTTGACTTAAAAGACCTACTCAAATGAAAGAAATAGTTGAAACACAGTATTCCATAGGACAAGTTGTAAAACATAAATACCTTGATTTCAGGGGTGTAATTTACGATGTGGATCCAGAATTCAATAACACTGAGGAGTGGTATCAGTCAATACCTGCTGAAATCAGGCCTAAGAAAGAACAGCCCTTTTACCATGTGTTTGCTGAAAATGATCAAGTTTTCTACTCGGCTTACGTCTCCCAACAGAATCTACAAATAGATGATAGTCTGGTTCCTGTTGAACACCCTGATGTCCCTATCTTTTTTGGCGAGTTTAACGGCGAATCGTATAGTATTTTAGAAGCTACGAAGAACTAGCTGTACTCTTTACACTAGCTAAGGCTACACAAGCGTTAAAGATCTGCATTGCTTGTTCTAATTCCTGAATGGTACAAGCAGTAGGAGCTAGTCTAATTATTTCATCTTGGGGGTCTACTCCATAAGGAAAAGTAGCTCCAGCTGGAGTTAGCTTTAATCCTGCTTTATTAGCCAAACTGATTATTTCTTTTGCCAGTCCTGGTTCACTTTTAAAGGTAACGAAATAACCTCCTGTGGGTCTAGTCCAAGATCCAAAATTTTGTTTTGAAAGCCATTTTTCAACTAATTCGAATTTAGGGTTTAGTATTTGTGCATGCTTAAGCATGTGATTTTTAAGTCCTTCAATATTCTTAAAAAACTTCATGTGTCTTGCTTGGTTTACCTTGTCGGGTCCAATCACTATGGACGCATAATGTTTAATGAAGTTATTCAAATTAGCTTCGCTCATGGCTATAAAGCTTACTCCTGATCCAGCAAATGTGATTTTAGAAGTAGAGGCAAAAGCTATAATTGAATCCAATATATTTTTTTCTTTAGCCAAAGAAAAGATATTGGGTAGTGGAGTTGATTCTTTAAAATCATGCACCGCATAAGCATTATCCCAAAAGATCTTAAATCCTCTTCTTTGACTGGCTATTTCTAACAACCCCTCAATACATTCTTTGCTATAAGTTTCTCCAGTAGGATTTGAGTGCTTTGGAACACACCATATTCCCTTAACAGATGGATCATTTGAGACAATAGATTTGGCTGCCTCAATGTCTGGTCCATTACCTGTCAAGGGAATAGATATCATATTGATTGAAAATTCATCACATAAAGCGAAATGTCTGTCATATCCAGGTACTGGACATAGGACAGAGTTCCTTTCATGCATTGACCAAGGACCCTCTCCATTTCCTTGAAAATATAAACTAGAAATATATTGAGCCATTAAAGTAAGGCTGCTGTTACCACCAGCAATAACCATTTCCTTTTTACATCCAAGTATTTCTGAGCCCAATTGCCTCATTTTTTCTAACCCCAATAGTTCTCCATAATTCCTAGTATCAATTCCATCCTCAATAAAATTGTCAACAGGTAGATTCTCTAGATCTAGGGATAGGTCTAGTTGTTCACTTGAAGGCTTGCCTCTAGTTAAATCAAGCTGATTACCTTTAGCTTTTAGCTCTTGGTAGTGATCTTCAGCCTCTTGAACAGTTAAATTTTGATTCATTTGTTGGATTCGGTAAGTGTTTTTACCGGAAATAAATAATATCACTCCCTAATATTTCAATACAGCTTTGAAATCAACTGGTTAATTTTTAACCAGTGCAGAATTATGGCTTCATTAAAGGATTTCTTAAAATACTGCACAGAGTTATCCACAGTAAGAGTGGATAACAGATAATAAAAAAAGAAGTAAAATACTAACTTCTACATATTAGTCTTGAAAAAAACAGCTCTACACAACCAACATTTAGACTCTTCTGCAAAGATGGCCGATTTCCATGGGTGGGATATGCCCGTAAATTATGGCTCTCAACTCAGTGAACATGAGCAGGTTAGGAACTCTTGCGGTATTTTTGATGTTTCGCACATGACGATTCTTGATTTTGAAGGTAAAGATGTAAAAGATTTTCTAAGAAAACTTTTGGCTAATGATATAAGTTCTTTGGAAAATGACTTTGATGGTCTGTATTCAGCTTTATTAAATGAGTCAGGAGGAATTTTAGATGATTTAATAGCTTACAAGATGAAATCAGGCTATAGGTTGGTGGTCAACTGTGCAACCAGAGAGTCCGATATAAGTTGGATAGCTTCTCAAGTAGGTGATATGGATGTATCTTTTTCAGAGCGCACTGACTTATCAATTATAGCTATTCAAGGGCCAGATGCTTTACAAGTTTTATCGAGATGTTTTTCCACTGACACATCTCATGAATTAATGAAGAAAAAACCTTTTGAAGGTTTAATGAAAAAAGGAACATTAGTTACAACTACAGGGTACACCGGTGAAAGGGGTGTTGAAGTGATGATAGATAATGAGAAAGCTAATTCCTTATGGCAAAAGGCCATAGAGTCCGGAGCAAGACCTGTGGGACTGGCTGCAAGAGACACTCTAAGGTTGGAGGCCGGAATGAATCTTTATGGTTTTGAAATGGACGAAAAGATTTCACCTCTTGAATGCAATATGGCCTGGACAGTTTCTTTAAAAGATAAAGATAGAAACTTTATCGGGAAGGAGGCGTTTGAATTTAAAAAGAAAACTGGAGACCATAATTTGTTAAAAGGTCTTCTGTTTGAAGACAAATGCATAGTTAGGTCTAAACAAGAAATATTTTTTGACGAACAAAAGAGTCAAAGGGGTGTTGTTACAAGCGGCACTTACTCTCCTACACTGAAAAAATCCATAGCTTTAGCTAGAATAGTACCTTCTGATCAAGAAAAGTGCTTTGCAGAGGTAAGGGGTAAAATATTCGCTGCTACTATTGGTCAACCAAGGTTTGTAAAAGAAGGAAAAATAGTTTTTTAAGGATAAAACTTTATGAGCGACATACCAGAAAATTATAAATTTTTGTCTAGCCACGAATGGGCAAAGTTGGAAGAAGATGGAATAGTTACTGTTGGAATTAGTGACTATGCCCAAGATCAACTTGGAGATATAGTTTTTGTTGAGCTGCCGGAATTGGACTCAGAGGTCAATCAAGGAGATGAAGTTGCTGTTGTTGAATCCGTAAAAGCGGCTTCAGAAATCTACTCTCCTATGAGTGGCAAAATAGTAGACTTGAACCCATCCTTAGAAGATTCACCTGAAATTGTTAACTCCTCAGCCTTTGAAGAAGGTTGGTTCTTTAAAATTGAAATAACAGATGGCTCTGAATTTGAAAATTTACTAACGCCAGAAGAGTACAACGAGCAATGTGAAGACTAATTGAATGTCTGAATCTAAAAAAAATCCACTTCAGGATAATCCTTCTACCTTAAGGTCATTTTCCACAAGGCACATTGGTCCAAGAGAAAACGAAAGAAACCAAATGCTCGAAGAGCTTGGTTTCTCGAACTATGACGATTTTATAAGGAAAGTTGTGCCCAAAGACATACTAAATACAGATCCTTTGAGTTTGAGTGAAGGAATTTCTGAAGAGAAGGCTTTAAAAGAACTAAAACATTTAGCCTCAAAAAATATCTTGCATCACTCTTTTATTGGGCAAGGTTACTACAATACTTTCACGCCAACAGTTATTTTAAGGAATGTATTTGAAAATCCTGGTTGGTACACCTCTTACACCCCATATCAACCGGAAATCTCTCAAGGTAGATTAGAGGCCTTAATAAACTTCCAAACGATGGTTAGTGATCTTACTGGCTTAGATATTTCAAATGCTTCGTTACTAGACGAAGCCACTGCAGCGGCAGAAGCTATGACTTTAGCCAAAAGAGTTTCTAAATCAAAATCTAACAATTTCTTTGTTGATGAAATGTGTTTTCCTCAAACCATCAAAGTAATTCAAACAAGAGCTAAACCTTTAAATATAAACCTAATTATTGGCCCTTCAGCTTCTTGTAAGAAAGAAGAGTATTTTGGTGCTATTTTTCAATACCCCAACGCAGAAGGAGAAATCAATCCTTTTTCTGAAGAAATCGCCTATTCTAAGAAAAAAAATGCCGTAGTAACTCTGGCAACAGATCTGTTGGCTTTATGTTTACTAAAATCCCCGGGCGAACTTGAAGCCGATATTGCCATAGGCTCTTCTCAAAGATTTGGGGTTCCAATGGGCTACGGAGGTCCACACGCAGCTTTTATGTCTGTGAAGGAAGAATTTAAAAGATTCTTACCGGGCAGGTTGGTAGGTGCTTCTATAGACCAAAAAGGAAAGGTAGCATACAGATTAGCCCTCCAAACTCGAGAGCAACATATAAGAAGAGAAAAAGCCACTAGTAATATTTGTACAGCTCAAGCCCTTTTAGCAATCATGGCAGGATTTTATGGTGTCTATCATGGGCCGCAAGGTTTAAAAAATATAGCGACCGAAGTTAACAAAAATACCATTAAGTTAGCTAAATCACTGCAAGAAAAAGGATTTAAGATAAGAACTAAATACTTTTTCGACACCATAACGATAGATTCAGGTGAGAATACCGACGCTTTATTAGAAGCCGCTTTACAAAAAGGAATTAATCTAAGAAAAATAAACAATAACCTTATAGGCATTTCTTTAGATGAAAGTGTTGATGAGCAAGTTTTAAAAAATATCCTTTCCGTTTTTTCAATTCAGTCTGTAAAAGAATATAAACAAGAGACCGGTTCGATTCCAAAAAACCTTTTGCGAACAAGTAATTATCTCCAACATCCTGTTTTCAATACATACCGTTCAGAAACGGAAATGTTACGTTACATAAAAAGACTCTATGAGAAAGACATCGCACTTGATAGAGCCATGATTCCTCTAGGTTCTTGTACCATGAAACTAAATTCTACTTCAGAAATGCTGCCCATCAGTTGGCCTGAATTTTCTTCTATTCATCCATTCGCTCCAGAAAAACAAACTAAAGGTTATAAACAATTAATTGATGAATTAGAAGATCAGCTAGTAAATATTACAGGCTACTCAAGGGTGTCTCTACAGCCAAACGCAGGTTCTCAAGGAGAATATGCTGGTCTTTTGGCAATAGATGCCTTTCATAGAAGTAGAGGAGATAATGAAAGGAATATATGCCTAATTCCTATGTCTGCGCATGGAACAAATCCTGCATCTGCTCAGATGGTTGGTATGAAAGTCATCCCCATTAACTGTGATCAAGAAGGTAATATTGATTTAGCTGATTTACAAAAGAAAGCAAAAGAAAACTCAAATAAGCTTTCTTCTATCATGATCACCTACCCTTCTACTCATGGTGTATTTGAAACAAATGTAAGAAAGGTTTGTGAAGTTGTACACAAGCACGGGGGACAGGTTTATATAGATGGCGCAAACCTCAATGCCATGATTGGCTTGTGTTATCCAGGCGAGTTTGGTGGCGATGTTTCTCATTTAAATTTACATAAAACTTTCTGCATACCTCATGGCGGTGGTGGCCCTGGGGTTGGGCCCATCGGTGTGGCTGAACATTTAAAAGACTTTCTGCCTGGAAATCACTTTGAAGATTCCTCCGTGGGTCCTGTAAGTGCAACTGAATGGGGAAGTGCAAGCATCCTTCCGATTAGCTGGATGTATATAAAAATGATGGGGGCTTCTGGCTTAAAAGAAGCTTCACAAGCTGCCATCTTAAACGCTAACTACATAGCCCTTCGCCTTAAACAGCATTTTACAATTCTTTATAAAGGAGAAAATGACTTAGTTGCTCACGAATGCATCATTGATGTTAGAAGTTTTAAGGAAAGTGCAAATATTGAAGTAGAAGATATTGCTAAAAGGCTAATAGATTACGGCTTTCACGCACCAACCATGTCTTGGCCTGTTGCCGGTACCCTAATGATAGAACCTACTGAGAGCGAATCTAAGGCTGAAATAGATAGATTTTGTGATGCAATGATAAAAATTAGAAAAGAAATTAAACAAATTGAAGCTGGAGATTTAGATAAACAAGATAATATGTTAAAGAATGCCCCGCACTCAGCTGAACAGGTTACTGCTGATGAATGGAGTCATCCTTATTCGCGATCAGATGCAGCTTACCCTGTCGATAGCCTGAGAAATGATAAGTATTGGTGTCCAGTTAGCAGAGTTGATAATGTTTATGGTGATAGAAATTTACTTTGTAGCTGCCCTACCATGGAAGAATTTAGCTAGACAAAAATATTGGAGTTAAGAAAAGTTGTCTTCACAAGAAGAATATAGGCCTTGCGTAGTAGCTGTAATTATAGGACCTAAGAATAAAGTCTTGTGGTGTCAAAGAGTAGACCATGACGGATGGCAGTTTCCTCAGGGCGGTATAGACCAGGGAGAGTCTCCTCTTGAAGCAGTTCTTAGAGAGACTAAGGAAGAAGTGGGCCTGGAAGAACAAGATATTGAGATTATATTTGAGACAAAAGATTGGTTTAAGTACGATGTGCCTAGGGACAAAAGACCTAAGTACTTCAGGAAAAATGTTTATAAAGGCCAAAAACAAAAATGGTTTTTAGCTAAACTACTTTCTGACGACTCTAAGATAAACCTAAAGGCATCAAGGCCAATAGAATTTGATAAATGGATTTGGTCATCTTACTGGTACCCCTTAAGAACAGTAGTTCCTTTTAAAAAAGAGGCCTATAAAAAAGCTCTATTGGAAATTCTGCCTGAATACAATAAGCTTTTGTAAATGTTTGGCCTTCAAAAGAACCTGTATGTGATTGAAGTTAAATTTGTGACTTAAATTGGAAAGAGGATTTTTCTAATTTTTTCCCATTTTCAGAATAATTTTGCTCTGAAACTTTATATTCACCTTTTTCGTTAATAGTGATTATTGTTGTGTTACGAGTACCGTAATAATTAGACTTGATAAATCTATAAGGAATTTCTTCATGTTCAGTTTCTTTAAATCCAGCCATATCAAGATTTGATAAGTCGCCCGAGTCCCCCTTCATAAATTCTAATAGTCCACTTTCGTTAGGATTGGTTTGTAACAATTCCTTAAATTGATTCTTAATTTTTATAGATTTTTTTGTTTCTGAATTCAGTAACAAGTTGCCTAATGTATGGACTCCAGATTCCAGCTTTTCTATCTCTTCACTTCTATTTGATATGTAATGAATGCCTTCCTTATCGCCCAACAATAAATTAAAACCTGCATATTTTCTTTCTTGAATATTTTCTAGATAGTCTTTAGAAGATGCTCCTTTAGAGGTAATGTAATTGGATACCAGCTCCCCCCTGGATTTTAACGGCTCCTTCCCATTGGCAGGGTCCTTGAAATTTGTTAAAACAGCAAATCTTCCATCATTCGATACAGCCAACCAGGTGCCTCCAGCCTGCAAGTCCTTTCCAGCAAGAATTGCCTCAGGTTCCCACCAATGCATATTCTTGGTAGGCCTTTCATAATACTCGTCTCTATTTGCTGCCAAGATTAAAGACCCTGGAAAAGCTTTTGAGCTTTCTTTACTTTCTTTATAAGAAAAAACTATTAAACACATACGATTTAAAAATTTCTTAAAGGAGTTAATTTCTGGTTCTTATTATGTTGGCTATAAGAGATAATGACCCCTCTTTTGTGTTAGTAGAACTTATTTTATATTTCTTACTGGGAATTTTTTCCGGTATTTTAGCAGGACTCTTTGGGATAGGAGGCGGGATTATTATCATCCCAGTTTTTTTTGCTATATTTAAGAATATGGTGGGAGTCCCTGAAGAAGCCTTGGCACATACAGTTTTGGGTAGTTCTTTGGGTGTTATAGCTTTTAGTTCTCTGGCTTCTACCTATTCTCATAATAAACGAAAAGCCGTTATCTGGAGTGTCCTAAGGGTTATAGTTCCTAGTATTTGTATAGGAGCTGCCCTTGGAGCACTGACTGCTAGTTTTATTGCCAGCTCAACACTTCAGGTTCTGGTAGCTATCTTTCTAGTTCTGATATCGGTTCAAATGGCTTTTGAGTTTCCTCCTCCTTCACAGAACCCTAAAACTAATGTAATCGGACCTGTTCTTGTGGGGAGTGGCATAGGGTGGTTTTCTGGTATTTTTGGAATCGGTGGGGGTGTATTTTCTGTGCCTTATTTTTATCATAGGGGATTAAAAATGAAACAAGCCATTGGCTCATCAGCGGCTTGTGGCATCCCTATAGCTTTTTCTGGATCAATTTCTTACATGATTGTAGGGTCAAATATTTCAGATCTCCCTGAATTTTCAGTGGGTTACGTATATTTACCAGGAGCTATCATAGTGGGATTGGCTAGTGCATGGAGTGCCATAGTGGGGGTTAGAGCTGCACACAGAATAAAACAAAAAAAACTAAGGTTAGGTTTTGCAGTACTGTTATTGATTATGGGACTTAACTTACTTCTAAGATAAAATTCAGTTAATGGATTACTACTGGAAAGCTAATCTTAAAATATTATTTTGTCTTCTAACTATATGGTTTATTGTTTCCTTTGGTTTTGGAATATTACTTTCTGACTGGTTAGATCAATTTAGGATCGGAGGTTTTAAATTAGGCTTCTGGTTCGCGCAACAAGGAAGTATTTATGTCTTCATAGTTCTCATTTTTACTTATGTTTTTCTTATGGGTAAGCTCGATAAGAAGGTTTCTGAAAGAAAAGACAAAAAGGACTCTTAATGACAGTACAAGAATGGACTTTTGTAATGGTAGGGATGAGCTTTGCCATTTATATTTTAATTGCCTTCAAATCTAGAGCGCAATCCACTTCAGATTTTTATGTAGCAGGGAAAGGTGTCAATCCCATAGTCAATGGCATGGCTACAGCTGCTGACTGGATGTCTGCGGCTTCATTTTTGTCTATGGCTGGATTAATAGCCTTTCTTGGTAAAGATGGGTCTGTTTATCTTATGGGCTGGACTGGAGGGTATGTGTTGTTGGCTCTGCTTCTTGCGCCTTATTTAAGAAAATTTGGACAATTTACTGTACCTGACTTTATTGGTGAGAGGTACTACTCAAATACAGCCAGAGTAGTTGCTGTTCTATGCTTAATCTTTATTTCTTTCACTTATATCGCCGGACAGATGAGAGGCGTGGGTATAGTCTTT
>LUML01000071.1_pt1 | contig 18806 bp, 18 predicted proteins | sample 729661 | NCBI WGS metagenome assembly LUML01 (sample SAMN03860264, study PRJNA289734) | marine metagenome | biome: seawater column; feature: ocean; material: water; isolation source: Red Sea water column Station 22 - depth 10m | place: Saudi Arabia: Red Sea | collected 2011-10-15 | depth 100 m | reverse complement strand
TTTCCATATAGCGATCATATAGTTATTTTTGAATTGGGTAATGAAAAAAGTCATCAGAGTGATAACAAATACTGTGAGCAAACAAGACGTGATATTTGCAGAAAAGGAATAGTGATGAACAATCTTGTTAGTTTTTCTATTCTTGAAGAACTCAAATAAAAAAATTAAATAGCCCTCAGAAATTTTAATCATTATGAGTAAACCATCAGATTTAGGTTCGTTGAAAATTGGGTCTTACATTCTTTTACCTGTAGGGGATCAACCAACTGGAGAACCTGTACTACCATCTCAAGCAACTATGGGTGGTGGTGACTATAATCCTTCTGCCTTAAGTGGTGGTGGAAAATCTACTGATCTTGCTGATTTAAATGCACAACGATTACGAGCAAGATCATCAGGTACTCAATCAGAATTACCTCTATAAATAAAACACAATATTATTTTTGTAATGCCTTTACCAAAAATTGCTACGCCAACATATGAGTTGGAATTGCCATCAACAGGAGAGACAATAGAGTATAGACCTTTTCTTGTTAGAGAAGAGAAACTCCTTGTACTTGCAATGGAGAGTGATGATACTAAGAGTATCACCAGAGCAATCAAAGAAGTTCTTAAGTCTTGTATTAAAACAAAGATTAATGTAGCGAAACTTCCTACATTTGATATAGAATATTTGTTCCTTAATATCAGAGGTAAGTCTGTTGGTGAGGAAGTTGATGTTACTGTTACTTGTCCTGATGATGAGAGGACTACTGTTGAACTTAAAATTCCTATTGATGATATACAAGTAGAGAAGAATAAAGATCATTATAATACTATTAAGTTGGATGATGAACTGTCGATGAAGATGAAGTATCCTTCTCTTGATCAGTTCATTCAAAGTAATTTTGATATTGATGAGACTAAGGGTTCTCAACTTGAACAATCATTTGATTTAATTGCATCTTGTATTGATACTATCTACAGCGAAGAGGAAGCATGGCCTGCTTCTGAGTCTAGTAAGAAAGAATTGCAAGAGTTCCTAGAGCAGTTGAGTTCTAATCAGTTCCAAGAGATTGAGCAGTTCTTTGAGACAATGCCTAAACTTTCTTATGATGTTAACGTAACTAATCCTAAGACTAAGAAGAAAAGTACTGTTACTTTGGAGGGATTGTCAAGTTTTTTCGCGTAGCAATGTGTTATATGAATCTGGAGTCTTACTTCAGGATCAATTTCGCATTGATACAGTACCATAAATACAGCTTAACGGAGATTGAAAGCATGATCCCTTGGGAGCGTGATATATACGTTGAACTCCTCAAACAACACCTAGAGGAAGAGAGGGAGAAACAAAAAGCAAATGAATCTGGATGACTTGCTGAAATCAGTACGAGAAGGTGAGATATTATCTCCAAAGGATGTTGCTGGTCATAAGAAAAAGATTAGTAGTGAGAAGTTCTTTAATATTGCACAAGAATTAAGGACAGAAGGAACTATAAAAGGACAGCAAGTAACTCCTACAGAAAGGAAGGAGGGGTTTAAGAAGTCAGAGGATCCAGTTCAGTTTAAGGTATTTGTTGAGAATGTTTTAGCGAAGAAGAGTGGTGGTGGAGGTACAAATATTCTTCCTGGCAATTCTGTTGGCACACCTGGTCAAAAGTTATTACCAGGTAGTGTATCTTCACCAGAAGCAGAGACATCAGACATTAAACCAGAGGATAAGCAGAAGAGAGAGAAGAGTTTACTTACCTTTGTTAAGCAGATTAACAATAGAGTAGGTGGTATTCTTAGAATATTAGATAAGAGAGCAGACGTAGAAGAGGATGCTGCTCAAGAGAAATCACAGGAGGCAGAGAAAGATACTAGAGCGGCCAAGGAAGCAGGTGCAGAGAAGAAAGCTGGTATTGGTAAGAAACTTCTTGGACCAATACAGAAGATGGCTGAACCAGTCACTAATCTTTGGGATAAGATTATTAAAACGATTGGAGCACTTCTTATTGGGTGGGGATTAGATAAGTTTATTAAGTGGTTGCAGAATCCAGATAATAAGCAAGCAGTAGATGATTTTAAAGATTTTGTAGCAGTTGCTGTTCCTGCTATCCTTAAAGGCATACTTGCTGTAGTGGGATACAATCTTGTTAAAAATTTAATTAAATTTACAGCAGGACTTGTTGCTGGTGCTGCTAAGTTATTAATATTCCTTGGCAAGATGGCTATTAATCTTGGCAAGTTGGCATGGAAGAATAAAAGCTTGGCATTGGCGCTTGGACTTGGTGCTATGACTGGTATTGCTATTACCCATATGGCCAAGAAGGGTGCTGATGATCTTAAGGAAGGTACACAACCTGGTAAAAAGGAGGATGAAGCACTAGACGTAGAAGAGAAAGTTAATAAAGGTAAGATACCACCAAAGACTGAGACTAATGTTAAAGCGTCTGGTGGTGGATTGATACCTAATCTTATGGGTGGAACTCCAGGTACACCAGGCGGTGACGGACAACCTGGAACCCTAGATCAACCTGGTGGTGAGGAATTTGTTTATAGTCTAAGGAAATTTACTACGAGAAAAATAGCAAGGGGAGATGAAGTAGAAAGAACTAAGACTAGAGAAAAAACTCAAGGTGCTATCCAACTTGAAGATCTCTATGCGAATCAAGATCAAATTCTTTCTCAATTACCTGAAGGAACAACTATAGAAAGTATTGTTAGGGGAACATCTGGTATTGACCCTCAAGTTCTTTTTCCCATACTTAAGAGCAGTGATGCACAGGCAGCTTCTAGTGCTAAAGAACGTGCTAGAACTATGCAAATGATGCAAGATACTAATTTAATAAATCCTGATAACACTGTAAAAGGTCATAGTTGGTTTAATAAAGAGTTTAATGGTGGCGGTCTTGTTCAACACTTTAAACGTGGTGGACGTGTTAAAAATCAAGGAGGAAAGACTAGTCCAGAGGCAGAAGGTACTGATACTGTACCTGCAATGCTAACTCCTGGTGAGTTTGTTATGAGCAGAGGAGCAGTTAATAAGTGGGGTATTAATACTTTAGAAAATATGAATGCTGCTGCTGGTGGAACAAATAAACCAAAGATTACTCAGAAAGTATATGCTAGAGGTGGTGGAAGGGTTCCAATGATTTATGCAAGAGGTGGTGGTCTGGCTGATGGATGGAGTACATCTAAGACAGTTAATAAGCCAAGTATTTTTGATAGAGTTAGGGGTGCAGTTGGAAGTGCTGCTAGTTCAGTAAAACAATTCTTGAAAGGAGGAGGGAAGTCTGCTGACGCTAATCAATTAGTAAGCAGTCCTCCTAGTGCTGGTGGTAAAGGTACGATTATACCTGTACCTATCACAAAGAAACCAACAACAGTTCCTGGTCCTTCACCATCATCAGCAGCACCGGAACAACCATTCTTTAGTCCGGTAGATCAAGAGAATTTTTCTAGCTTGATAACCAAGTCCATGTATAACATCTTAGAATAATGGCATTAATGGCATTGGCTGGTGGACTTGCAAAGGGAGTTGCAAAGAACATCATTAAAAAACCTAAGGTTAATACTAAGAAGTTCTTTGATGATGTCAAAGAAACTAAAGAGAAGTCTGCTGATTCTAAACCTGCAGGAGCTTTAGTTCCTTCACCTGGTGGTTCAATTGTTAAGGTTGTAGATGTAAAAGTAGATGCAGAGAAGAATATTAAAGGTGAGACTGGAGATCCACTTATTCGTGAGGTATCAATAATCTATCAGAGAACTATTGATATACAGAAGGCATTAAGAAATGAACAGAAAGCAAAGAAGAAGAGAGCAAAGAATAAGTTAAGAAATGATAAAAAGAAGAAGAGAGGATTGAGAGAAAGACTCTCTGAAATGGGAGCAGGTGCTGGTAAAGCAGTGATGGGTACGGCAGCGAAAGCAGCACAACCTATCACTAGTTTGTGGGATAATATCATAAAGGCATTTAGTTTTATTATGATAGGGTGGTTATCTAAATACCTCCCTCAGATATTAGGATTTGCTAAGACAATTGTAGATGGTATTAGTGCTGTAGGTAAATTTTTAACACCTATTATTACTCCTGTTTGGGATGCATTCATATGGATAAGTACTAAAGGTACTGCTTTAATATCTAAATTACTTGGTACTGATCCTGATGAAGCAGATAATAAAACTTTATTAGGAAACATAGCAGATATACAGAAGAAGACGGGCCTCATTGAGAAAGCATTTGCAGTATTCATTATTAGTGATGCTGTTATGGCTATTGCATCGTTGGTGGAAGGATTTAATGAATTTAGAAGACAATCTAGGGTGTGGAGAAAGACTAGAGTTTTAAGAAGAAAAATATACAGAAGGATTACTACGCCAGGGATGCGTAGGGCAATTAGGAAGAGAGTAACAAGACCTATTACACAAACTACTAAAAAAATAAGTGAGGCAATTAAAGATCCTAAAAAAGCTTTAAAAAATTTACAAAAAACTGATATTGGGAAAAAAGCAACTAAGACTTTAGACTCTATAAGACCACAAAGTATTGGTAAATCAAAATGGTTTAAAAGTCTTAGAGGAGGAGTTACAGATCTTGCAGGAAAAGGAGGAAGACTTCTTCGAGGAGCTGGTGATCTTGCATTAAAAGCGGGTAAGGGTGTATTAAATTCACTACCTGATTTTAATAAACTTGGAAAACAATTAGGAGGTGCTTTAACAGATTCATATAATGCTTTATCTAAATTTGCTCAGAAAAGATATGATAATGTTGTTGATATTGGTAAATCATTAAAATCAAAATATGATAATGCATTAAAGGGTGCTGGAAATGCTTTTAATAATATGAAAGCAAGTGCTCAACAGAAGATAATGGAGAAGGTTTTAGAACCTGTAATGGAATATTTGGAACCTATAAAAAAACGAGTAGCATCTATTGGTGGAAAAATTTATAAAGCTTTGAGTGGGATTCCTGGATTTGATAAAATAACAAAAGTTTTACAAAAATTTGGTGGAGCAGGTAGTGAAGGTTTAAGGAAAAAACTTGGACCTAAAGCAATACCTATTATTGGTGGTGTTGTTAATATGGGATTTGCTTATGATCGACTTGAAAAGGGAGATTCAATAGGTGGATTGATTGAAGGTGTTTCGGGAATATTAGATTTTACTGGTATGTCACCAATATCTATGCTTTTGGATGGATATATGTTTGCTAGAGATTTTGTTCCACAAATGCAAGAGGGAGAAGAAGCAGTTGTTAACAACTTAGGATTATCAGGATTTAAGAAAAGTATTGATAATATATTCTCAAAATTACCAAGTTTTGGTGAGATTGCTAAGATGATAACTGGTGGTGATAAGAAAGATGAATCAGAGGGTGATAAGAAAGATGAATCAAAGGGTGATCTTAAAGTAAAGGGTAATGGTGAGAAGTCTAATGATGCCTCACAGATTAGTGAGTCAGCATCATATGATAAGAAAGGTGAACATGGTACAGGTAGTATAACTCCTGTCCCTGTTGATCAGATGCAAGGTGACGGTGGTGGTAGTAGTGGAGGATCCAAAACTACTATTACAACTGGGGGGTTAAATAAACTTAAGTCTGCTAATGCGGGTCAAAACCTTAGAACACAATCTAAACTTTATGCTAACGGATAATGCCAGGAGACAATACATCTAAAGACGGAGAACAAACGGTATTCCATGAACTTTCAATCAGCAATCCTGAGACGGGGTATGCTGTTGATTTGAGAGGTGGTCTTATTGACTTTAGGTTATATGAAAGTATTTTATCTAATCATATAACTGCTGAGGTAATTATTGGAGAGACTGGTTATTCTGTTAAAGTTGGTGGTAAGGTGAAGAATGTATTAGATGGATTACCAGTGAGAGGTGGTGAACCTGTGAGGATACGTGCTATTGATCCACAAGGTAATGAGATAAGTTTTGTTGGTGAGAATGCATTGTATGTTAATAAAGTTAGAAATGTATTGACAGATACCACTCGAAGTATTTTTACTTTAGATTTATGTACTAAAGAATATCTTGCTAACGAACAAACAAGAGTTGTTAAGAGATATAGTGGAAAGATATCTGAGAGTGTTAATAAGATATTAAAGGATGTATTAGAAACTACTACACCATTAGATGTAGAAGAGACATCTAATTCATATAATTTTATTGGTAATATGAAGAAACCATTTTATATGGTGACTTGGTTAGCATCTAAATCTATTCCAGCAGATGGTGCTTATGGAAAGACAGCGGGTTTCTTTTTCTATCAAACAAGAGATGGATTTCAATACAAATCCATTGAAACATTACTTGGACCAACAAAAGGTGGTGGTAGTGCTGATTCAAAGGATGCTCCTAAGTATGAGTATAATGAAGTAGATAAACTTACAGAGGGACATGATGGTAAGATAATTCAATGGAATATCAATCAAAACATTGATGTTCAATCCAAACTCGCAATGGGTGCTTATAATACCACGTTCACGTTCTTTAATCCACATACATTTGAAGTTAAGACAAAGCCTTTTTCATTACAGAATGATCAAGTTGGTGAGGTTAAGAGTGCAGGAAAACAACTTAACTTTGTTGCTGAAGACTTTTTAAAGATTTCTACTAGAGGTGTAAGTGGTGTTCTGGATGTTGGATGTTTACCTTCTGGTAGTGAGGGACGGCAGCAATTGCATACTTGGAAGAAGAAGAAAGACGAAACTAATGATAGAATAATTGATAGAACGACACAGGCAATCAGTAGATACAATCAACTTTTTACTATTAGTGTTGATATCATGATAAAAGGTAACTTTAAATTCAAAGCAGGTGATATGATATCTTGTACGTACACCGAACCAGGTGGTAAGCCTAACCCACAGACTAAAGGACTCTATGTGATAGCAAGTGTGTGCCATAAAGTTACGGCATCTGAAAGTTATTCTACAATGAATCTTATTCGTGATTCATTTCAATTAAAACCAGCACCACCTTCTAATTCATCATCTGAACCTGAGAAACCTGTGGGTATGATGAGAGCAGTGACTGGAATTGCTGATGCGGTAACGTTTAACAAATTTGATTTTGATAAACGAGGACGTTGATATATTATTTCAGCTTTTAATTATAAAAAAGCCGGAAAAAAAATCGCGGTAATTTTTTGCTCTATTACTTTTTTAAAAATCCCTTCTAAATATCAAAGTAAGGAACTAAACTATGTCAGAAATCAAACACGATTTAGACCATGAAGTTTACCTTGACCCTAAAGATGGCAAGGAGCATATTAACCATGGTAAAATGGAATATACTAAGGCAGATTTAGAATCTGCTCATGCCTATTATGATGAGTACCATAAAGGTGATGAACCAGAGACTGGTATTAATGATTGGCATATAAGACATCAAGACAAGAAACTTGAAGTCTATTGTGATAATCATCCAGATGCAGAGGAGTGTAGAGTCTACGACGAATGATTGACGATTCACTATTAAAGAATTATAACATCGGTAAGGATGGTTTCTCATGGTGGCTTGGCCAGGTATGTGAAGCAGAGACGTGGGCGGATAATTATCCATGTATGCCAGTTGATTATCTTGATGATTTACCTGGGTTTAAGAGGCGTGTCAAAGTATCAATCCTTGGTTGGCATACTAGTGATAAGAATGAACTAAAGAATCACGAATTGCCATGGGCATATTGTCTGCTCCCAGTCACTGCTGGTGGAGGTGGAGGTGGTTCATCTGAATCACTTAACTTAACTGGTGGTGAATGGGTGTTTGGATTCTTCTTAGATGGAGAGGACGGACAGCAACCAATTATTATAGGAGTATTAGATAAGTCAACACAAGAAGATTTTAGAACTTCTGTACCAAAACATGAGAGGTATAAACCATTCAGTGGTTTTACTAATCATAGGGTAGCACCTCTTACTGACATGAAGAAGGATGCTACTGTTAAAAGAAAAAATGTTGGAGGTGCTAATGTAAAGGAAGGAAATACGGGAGTCCAAAGAACAAGAACTAAACCTGAAGAAGCTGTTCAGTTAGAACAGGGTGCTAAGGGAGACGTTCGTCCTAAGGCAGAGAAGACACGGTATGATAATGGAAAAGCAACTGGTGGGATGTGTTCAGCAGATAACTCTCCTACTAATGATCCCTTTGAAATAGCAGATAGAGCTATGAAAAGGTTGTCCATGATAAAGACGTGGATTAAGGAACATAATGGTATAGAAATTGATGGTAGTATGAATAAGTTGGCTGAGGGTTTACTTGAGAAGGAGGAGAAGAAAGCATCATTTGATATGGCTGTTGCTCAGAAGACTAATCTGAATAAGATGCAAGCAGCAGTGCAAGAGGCATCTTCAAAGATGATGTCTAACTTCTCTACATTTGGCAAGTTGATGGACATGGGTAAAGCCAAAATGTCAAATGCTAAAGCAACCCAGAGTATGATAGGGCAGTTTAATGGTATAGCATCACAATTACCTATTAGCGCTGCTGATTTTGTTAAAAACAGTTCAAATAAACTTATCAGTCAACCACCTTGCGTTATTGAATCTTATACTGGTGCTGCAATGGGTCAGAATATTGCTGCTATTGATGGAGCAATGAATAAGATGATGGGACCTGTTAATGATATGTTATCAATGGCTACCTCTGGAGATTTTCCTCCTGATATAGGTAATACTATTAATGGATTACTTACAGGTGGATTGAATGCTTTTGGTGGAATAAGTATTGATATGGATGGTATTGCTAGTTTCACTTCTTCTTATAAGAAGTTGATGAAAGGAGAGAAGAGTATACCACCTCCGAAGATAAAGTGTTTTAATATTTGGGATGGTGGACATGGAGAAGGACCATCACAGATAAAGATGGGTAATGTTCTAGAGAATGTTGCTGCTGCAGTACCTGGTAATCCTGCATTGGTGGCAGGTTCAAGTAACTTTCTGAATAAGAATAGTCTTTTCAGTACAGCGTTTAGTGCTGATAATTTTAGTATGGATAGTCTTGGTGGATTGGGAGGTATTACTGATACTTTAAGTAAGGCAAAGAACCTATCTGGTTATGGTAATTTTCCTGGAACAACTGGAGATTCTATACTTAACTTAGCGAAGACATATTTAGAGGAAGGAAATACATTAGATGCTGCTGTCGTTGGTGCTGAAAAGTTATTCCCTGGAGGTGGAGATTTTATAAAGACTGCGTTCCAGAATCAAACAGAAGGACAAAGAGTTGCTGGTGGTGGTAGTTGTGATGAGACAGGTCCAACTCTTAATGGACCACCACAGATAAAGATATTTGGTGGTAATGGTAATGGTGCTACTGCCAATGCTGTTATTGGACCAATGGGAAATCTACTTGCTGTAGAATTAACAAGACCTGGTAAAGGTTTTACTTCACCTCCTTTTGCTGTAGTATCTGACCCAAGTGGAAAGGGTAAGGGAGCAGTTGTAAAGGTTATCTTAGATTATGCTCAGGAAATTGTTGATACAGTACTTACTGGTGGAACAGTTGCAGCCACTGGAATTGCACTGACTAAGTATATAAGAAGTTATCCAATTAAATCTATTGATGTTATTGAACCTGGCACAGGTTACATGAGTAGACCAGATGGAAGTGTGGGTGGCAATGGATTCACATTTGCAGAGAAAGGTAATACTACTGTAAAAGATAGGGAAGGAAATTACTATTCATTTGAACCAGGTACTGGTATTAAAGTGCCACCAGGTTCAACTGTGTATTTTCCTGCTGGTACTACAGCTATGCTTCCTACCAATGCAGTTAAAACTAATGGAGAACCATTAGCTGATACTAAAGGTAGTAACATTGTTAATTATGCAGCACTTAGAATGATGCATGATTTTGATACTAGTGTTGGGAAAATTATACCTGGCCCTCAAGGAGCAGAAGGTACTGGTAAACCTGGATTTGGTAAGGGAAATGATTATAAGTTAGCGAAGGAACAGGGATATAGTGATGCTGATATTAGATTCTTCCTTGAGGGTGATCCTGCTAGGGGACAGCAAAGTTATTTTCTGAGCCGTATGAACGGTGCGATTGGCCAGAACATGCAGAAGTTACTGGATGATCCTACGTGGGGACAACTTCCTGTAATGAATAGTGCTGGTAAAAAACCAGGAAAGATTAAGTCAATACAAGTTAATATAAAGAAAGGGTATAAAGGATTTGCAAAGGTAACAGATGGTTCACGTCTTGGTGCTGGTCCTATTCTTAGTTTACGTGATGCTGTTACTGATAGAAAGATTAGTAATATTCTTGAGTTTCAGACAGGTAATTGGTTGAATCAGAATGCAAATTTAGAAGGCAATACAGATATACTACAACTCTTTAGAGACCAAGAACTTCGTGCTATTAATGGTACACCCATTGAAGAATTTGGTAAGTTTGGTACTGCTGGAATTAGATCATGGGAACAGACTAGACAAAAAGTAGGTGCTGATACTGATGTTAGTGGTGGAGGGCAGAGATATAATATTAATGGAGAGAAGTATAGGACTTTGGATCCATGGAGAGCAGATATTCCTGATGGAACTCGTTTAACATTTAGGGGATGTTACAATCATAATACTGTATTGAATGCTGAGCAATTAGCAGATCCATATAATTTACAGAAGAATAATTATAGGTATTTCATATATGATTATGAGGTAGAGGTTTATAGTACTGCACAGGGTTATTCATATGCTGCAGGTGAAACTGATCCAGTTAAGACTAAGTGGTATAAACTTATTGGCATTAAATTTGTAACTGGTACTGAAGATTGGTTTAATGGAGAGACTGTTAATAAGAGGTGTCGTGATAAGGCAGGAAGATTATATGAAATGTATATTACAGTTTGTACTTATGATGATGAACAAGCACAGGCTATTGGTGGTGGACTAGCAACTAATTCTGAGGTTCAAGAGATTATAAGAACTCCTCTTCCTTGTAATCCAGAGATTATTAAGGATGAGTATGCTGACTATCAAAAAGTAAGATGGTATCGTGAGGATATTAAAGGTGGTATACTAGATGAGAAAGGAGATAAGTATGGTGAAGACTGGGGACATATGCCAGGCAGTGAAAGGAATGAACTAGTGAGACAGATTGTTAAAATTTATAATTCTTTTGGTGATAAGGAAAGAGAATGGGCATACAAGTATGGTGAGAGTGGTAAGCAAGGAAGGATGTATGTTGATAGACCTGGACTTCATAAGTGGATTAATGATTACTTTAAGTGGCTTGATAAACTTAAGTTAGGACAGACTTGTGATCATGATGAAACTATAGTTCCTCAAACAGTACCAGGGTTTAATGGACCTGGTGTTTACTTAGATTTGAGGGGAGTGACTGGACTACAAACTATTCAGTTTAGAGAAGTAGTAGATTCCTCTCTTACACATCATAAACTTGATATTCCAGGAATTGCAACTATATCAGAGGAAGGATTATGGTTATGGGATTTAGGTGTTCAAAGAGATCCAATATTTGGTATACCAATTGGATTTAGCGTTCCCCCTAGTACTTCTATGGTAGTCAATGATATTTTAGGTGGTAGAATTTATGGACCTATTACTTCTTCTACTGCTGCAGGTGTCTGGGCAGGTACTGAAAAGTTATTCCCTGGAATTATAGCTGCAGCACAAGCAGCAGCTGGAACATCAAATATGTGGGATCCCACTCCTTGGGTAGGAAAAGGTCCTTCTTCTATTGTGATGCTTGAAGAAGCAGCACCGGATACACCATTTTTTATGACTGGTACTGTGGATGCTGTGGGTGAGGTAGCGAAAGCAGCGGTTCCACCTGAGATAGTACCGTCTTCTTCTCCAAATTATAGTGCTTTTGGATTGATGACTAGTCTTGGTAAGTTTGTTAGATTAGATGCTGCACCTGTTGGTGGACCACCTAAGAAGAAGAGAGTATCTAAGACTACTGTTCCTTTATCTGAAGAGGACTATAAAAAATATAGGTATGATTTAAATCAGAAACCAGAACCTAGAGCTTGGGCATGTGTGAAGAAGTTCATATATGAAGAAGCGGAGGAGCGCTTTGATGATGAAGGAATGATATGGAAAGAAACAACTTATTGTGATTGGGCTAGAGAGTATGTAGATGAGGTACGTACAGCTTTCAGACCTACAACTACTATAGGATATGATCTTCCTTGTGGTGGAGAGATAACTGCTCCATCTGAAACTCCTACAGAACCAGTTGTTACATCAGATACTAAGATTGTTAAACCTAAACAGACAGTTATAAATTCTACTGGTTCTGGATACGATCCAGATACTGATAACATTAGTATTGGTGGTGAAGATGTTCCCTTTGAAGTTGATCCTGAGGGTAGAATCGTGAAGGTTGGTGTTCCAAATATTATAGTTGATGATTATCCACCCGTCATAATAAATACTCAATACGGTGCTGGCGCAGACATCTTTTACCTCTTAAAATGGTTGAGGTTATTGATTGTGTCGGTAAGAATATCTTTATTAAAGAAAATTAAATGGGAAAGCCTTTTTGTGGATTATATGGATTGAATACTGTCTTCTCTTGGAGTAAATCCAGTGTTGATGGTAGGATTTCTTTTGGTGGAGTAGCAGAGGATAATGTAAGACATGCTGTTCTTTTAGAGAACAATTATGATCCACGTCATTATATTACTATGGATGCTAGTGGTCACCGTAAAGGTAGAACCACTATGGAAGCACCCTGTGGATTTCATTTTAAAGCAGGACAGGATTGTGACCTAGAAAAGGGTGCAGTTAATATGCAGGTTGAGAATGGTAATCTTGTTATTGATGTACAGAATGGGGATATAGATATAAGATGTAGAAATATGAATATTAAATGTGCAGATAAAGATGATGATAAAGGTAACTTCACATTGGTAACTAATAATAAGATTCGTGTTGAGGCAGGTGAGACTGTAGAATTATTTTCTCCAAAGAAAGTTGAAGTTGTGTGTAATAATGTGTTAAAATTAATGGGAGATAAAGAAGTTGATTTTATTGCAGGGATTTGCAACATGATTTCTTATGATGATAGACGTGGAGCACCATCAGAGTGTAAAGGATTTGGAAACGATGATCAATCTGTTGGAGGTATATCATGACTTACGCTTTTAGTAATCAGTTTATTCATAAACAACTTATCATTGGTTGTCATCAACAAGGACCTATTGGAGCAGGAAATAATGCAATCCAAGGGTGTATAGGTGCTCATGGTGTAGTTAATATTGGTGGTGAGGGATTTGGTTATGGTGAAGCAACCTTAATGGTGGAGACAAGTGTAAAACAAAAGGGAGATAGAGCATTAAAAGTTAAAGGTTGCGCAGCTATTCTTCCAGCAGGCGGTAGCGTTTCGCTAACTAATTCTGCTGGACAAACTGTAGATGTAGACAATCCTAATACTGCAAATGGTTTACCGAAGGTAAAGGCTCCTGTAAATCCAAGTGCAACTGATGCTGGTGTACCACCTGGTACTTCAGCACATGTTCTTTATGTTGGAGGTAATGCTTTCTTTGATCATCCAAACATTGGTGATTTGAATATAAGATTTAGTACAGCAGATGCTAAGGGTAAGACATTTAATATGGAGCACCCTACCTTAGGGGAGGGACATAGATTAGTTCATGCTTGTATAGAGGGCCCTGAGATTGGTGTATATTTCAGAGGAAGATTGAGGAATAAGAAAGAGATTGTTTTGCCTTATTATTGGAAAGATTTAGTGTATGAAGATAGTATTTCAGTTCAATTGCAACCTATTGGTTCACATCAGGATATTATTGTGAAGAGATGGGATAAGGAGAAGATATATCTTCAGTCTAATGGTGGGTTACCTATTGATTGTTTTTATCATGTGTATGCAGAGAGAAAGGATGTTAATCCACTTTATGTAGAATATGATGGTAGTAGTTGGATGGATTATCCAGATCCAAATCATGCAAATACTACTGGTAACTATAACGATCCTCAGTATAAAGGTCCCCGTAATACATTTACTGCTTGACTTCTTTTCATTCTGTGATATAATTATTCTATCTGTGTAACTGTAATGAAAATTAGCGGAAAGTTAGAGGGACAATCTAAGATTACCCTTCCTGGCGAATGGTTTGGTAAGATTAACCCTGAAACTATGGTGGTTCATCTGACACCCTTTGGTGTAGCACAGGATTTATTTGTAAAGACAATTGATTATGGATATTGGGTGGAGATTCGATCTCAGTCAGGTACTAACATTAATTGCTTTTACACCATAGAGGTTGAACCAAAATAATAACTGTCACATGGGTAATTGACAGATTTCTCATAGTGCCGTAATATATAAGAGTAGAAAGAAGACATTTATGCCTGAGGACGACGCTTATCTTACTCGTTGTGTAGTGGACACCACTTCACGTACTTATCATCTCTACAGTAGTGATGGTACAGAAAAGGTAGTGACTTGCGAAACTCTTGAGCAGTTTATGGATGTTCTGAAACTCTGCCGTGAGGTCTTGGATGAAATTGATGAAGACCTCCTTGTATACTCTGAACCCGCTGTAAAGTCATGAAAATAGCACTTGCTGCTCTTGTTGCTCTTAGTACCTGCACTCCAGCAGTGGCAGGCGATTACCAACCTGGTTGGTCAGAAGAACGTACTTGTTTTAAGAGTGAGTATCGTGAAGAGTATGTACCTGGCACAGAAGATAACCCTGGGTATGTAAAGTCTTATAAGGATACTGTTGAGGTTCCTTGTGAAACTACTCCACAATTTGACATTAATCCTGATGTAGGACATAGACATCCTAATAGGCCACATCATCCTTCTTATCGTAGACATGTTACTGTTTATGAAGATGTAGATACTAATGATTGTTCTGAAGGAACTATTGCAGGTGGATTACTTGGTGGAGGACTAGCAGGATTTGGTTCACGTGGTAAGGACAGATGGTGGGCAATTCCTACTGGTATCGTAGGTGGTGCTATGTTAGGGTGTGCAGTTGACGGAGGTTAATTGCACCTGCCATCTTAGCTCAGATTGGTAGAGCAGGGCATTAGTAACGCTCAGGTCGTAGGTTCAAGTCCTATAGATGGCATCTCGTATGGGAAGTAATTAAATGAAAAAACCAAAACCAGTTAAATCATTTAATGGTATTAGTGTTGCTTTATTGCGTGGATCACTAAGAAAATATTATATGAAAGACTGGACAGAAGAGCAAATAAAAGAGTACGAGGATTGGGCAAGTAAAAACACGTAGGCATTCTATTACTTTTTTAGAAATATGAAAAAAGACGATAAATTCGTTTTAACCCCAGAAATCTATAGTGAGGTTCTGGAGTATTATGGGTATAAGGTGGAAAACGGTAAATTTATCAAAAAACCTAAAATACCGGAATTTGAGTATTTTGGTAAATGGAAAAATCGGGGATTTCGTTCTTAATGTTCATTTAACAAGAAAAAGTACCTATATATTAAGAACAATATTCTATCAGAATGAAGAAATTATTTCTAATTACTTCATTATTATTCTTTGGAGCGACATCAGCCCGTGCTGATATTACGTCGCGAATGACGTCTAGTGTTCAGCTGACAGTTAATGCTGCGGCAACATCGATGCAGAGAGTTGGAAACTCGTATAGTATCTCAGGAAACAATGTAGATACAACTGATGGAACCACTGCTAACACAGTTAGTGCTGGTGCTATTAGTAGTGGTGTCTATGGTCCTGGAACTATTTCTGTGACACAAGATGACCCTGGTGAGTCATTCAGCTTTGCAACTGCATTTACTCAAGGTGATGCGATTGATACAACTGGACCTGCTGTAGGTGATATCTCACCATACTCTAATCAGTTGTCTACTGCGGCCGGATCTGCTGGCTCATTAGCTGGTACCGTTACCACTCAGGGTTTATTGACAGTGACGGCCGGAGGTGCTGGCACAACAGCTACCGGACAGTTTGTAACAGAGTTAGAAGTCAACTAAGAACAATGAAAAGGTTAATACCTTTAATCTTGCTTTTTGGTGTAGGGACTGCTGCTAGGGCGGTCCCCGTGGTTCCAAATTTTCAGCAGGGCTCAATGACGAGCCATACCGAAACTGAATCTACAGTAACGGAAACTATTAATTCCATTGATTATAGGACAGGATGGGAATACACAGTGACAGGCGTAGGTGTCGAGAACGACGGAGCAGCGTTGAATCCTGGTGTCAACTCAACAACGGTGACGATAACTCCTTCAGTTGGATCGACAGGAGCAACAGACGGAGTAACAGGAGGAATGACAAGTTCCTTCGATTCATTAAATTTACAGAACGCAGGAACCTTCACGATATCAAATCCTGGAGGCAGTTTTCAGTTTACCCAGAGTTATTCTGGACCCGGAATGACGAATCAGACGATCATACAAAGAGTAACCACTGTCCAGTCCGTGACAGACGTAACAAGTACGTTTACGCAATAGTAGCAACTTTTTTAGGTGTAATTAATCCAGGTGTTGCATTAGCAGAAAGTGTAGGTGGAGTATCAGCTACTGCCAATCCGATAGCTAATAGTTCTGGCTCGGTGACCAATCAAGCAATTCAGGTGCTCCAAGGCCCCTACATTACCAACACATATGGTAATGCGATCAGTTGTCAGGGTCCTACTGCTAATTTCACGCCATATATTCAATATAGTAATTCATGGAAAGATCCATTTGAGAGGACATATAACGAACCACAGTACGATAATACAGACTTTACAGGACGTACTACTACTCAAACAGTAACGGTTAAGAATTATCCTTGGGAAGATTGGTATGACGATAGGACTTATACGAATTCAGATGGTGAAACTGTAAGAGCATATGAAGACGGCGCTGATATGCCGATTGAGGTTGAAGTAGATGGACCTGATGGTATTCCAGATAATCCTGGAGAGGTAATTTGGGAAAAACCAGTTAGGACTAATATGGTTGCTAATAATAACTTTAATATTGGTTTGTCTGCTACTTTATCATTACCACTTGATAAGAAATTGCAGAGATTATGTAAATTGGCTGCAACTACTCAAATAGAGCAACAGCGTCAATTAACTGCTAACAAGCGATTAGACTTTGAGATAGCCCGTTTGAAGAACTGTGGTGAACTTATGAAACAGGGAATAATGTTTCATCCCAAAAGTCCTTATGCTTCTATATGTGCTGATGTTGTCGTTGTAACACCTCCTGGTAAGATATTACCTCATTCACACGATTTACCACAACTTAATCTTTCTTCTCCTGAGACTCCTTCTGTTCCTTCTGCTTCTTCTTCTCAGACTCCTTCTTCGCCTTCTCCCTCTTCGCATATTCCTTCGCAAAATTTATCCCAAGAAGTCCCTTCTTCACCCGATACTCATTCGTCCGAATCTCAGCCGGAGTTGGAGAGTAAGGTTTCTTCCCAAGTTTCTTCTGGATGGTTCCGATCACTTTTTTCACGACGGGCTTCACCACCTTTAGAAGAAGATCCGCCAGAGGTTTTGCTAGGAGGGCCGATCCAGTGGCCACCGTCGCAATTACCGCAGTAGTTGTTACAACTGCTGGTGCTGGAAGATATTGCTCTACAAATCCAATATCTTCCCATAACGTTACACATATAAATTCTTCGTAGTTTTTAGGATCTCTTTGTAGTTCATATCCAGTAACTTTCTCTGTACCTGCCTGATTTAAGTCTCCTACACGTCTTGCATTGGGTGGAGGGCATGGTTGGTCCTCTGTCTTTGTTGGGGGTGTTGCAGGAGGTTCTGGAGTATCTGGAGTATCTGGAGGTTTTGGTGGCTGAGTCTTTACACCTTCTGCTTCAGGTGCTTTACCGTAGATAGTTCTCCAATCAAGTCTATTTGCTTGATAGTCAGGTGGTTCAAAATATGGCATTCCACCATCACATAAAACAACGTTCCCTTTAGGATCGTTATCTACCAGCATTTTGTTCCTATTTGCTGGATTTTTGGCGTTTTCCTTATGTGTCTTAACACATCCAGGCATATTAACAATAGGAGTACCAACTTTAACAGTTACAGGAACTGCAATAGGAACTGCTTCTGAGGTTCTTTGTGTCCAGATACGAGCATCACTAATTTCTCTAATAGTGGCATTATTAGTATTAATGGTATCGATATTTCTAATTTCGAATCCATCAATAGAGATATTATCAACGCCACCAATACCAATATTATCAATCCTATGGCCGTTAATGTAAATTTCAGGTATCATTTCGTTTTAGGTACTTGATTACGATAGTCATCAGGTAGTACTAGTCCTGTAATACCACTAGTCTTCTTAGGCCATGCCTGTATTAGTACTTCTGTTACTTCTTCTCTAATTATTTTACGAAGTTCAGTTTCTTGTATTTTTGCTCTTTTTTCTGGTCCACCAGTTGCTTGATCGACGGCATAATTACCACCAACAAGTGAACCAGTTCCGACTACAGCGGCTGCTGATACATAGGTTGCTGTTTTTTGTAAGTCCATAGCTATAAATAGGCACCCCTTCTATTTACTAAATAAAATATAGCAAATACCTGGTTATAAAGAAGATGCCTCTTAGTCGTCTGCAAAATTTCCTTAAGAGTGTCAGGGGAAATATTTTATATGTTAACCCGAACGATCTGGATGCGACTGATAGTATCGAGAATCAGGGTAACTCACTGACACGCCCATTCAAAACTATTCAACGTGCTCTTGTTGAAGCATCAAGGTTTTCATATCAGACTGGACTGTCAAATGATAGGTTTGCACAGACAACAGTCTTGCTGTATCCAGGCGAGCACGTAGTTGACAATAGACCAGGATTTATTGCCAATGATGCTGGTGGGGGATCAGCAGAATATACTAGTAG
>LUML01000150.1_pt1 | contig 19055 bp, 28 predicted proteins | sample 729661 | NCBI WGS metagenome assembly LUML01 (sample SAMN03860264, study PRJNA289734) | marine metagenome | biome: seawater column; feature: ocean; material: water; isolation source: Red Sea water column Station 22 - depth 10m | place: Saudi Arabia: Red Sea | collected 2011-10-15 | depth 100 m | reverse complement strand
CAGAAAGATATAATGGATGATTCTGGTGTATGCATGGCATTAAGCGAGGCACTTAACGAAGCAGATATGTGGGTGTCATGGTATGGATCTAGGTTTGATGTACCATTTCTGCAAGCTAGGCTATTGTATCATCGCAAGAAACCTATGTCAACACATATAGCTCATGTTGATTTATGGAGAACATCAAGGTATCAGTTAAAGTTATCGAGTAACAGGCTTGCTAACATCGAGAGGTTCCTTAATCTTAATGCAAGCAAGACTCCTATAGATCAAGGTGCTTGGATCAAAGCAATAGCAGGAAGTAAGAAGCATATGAACACAGTGGTTAAGCACTGTAAGGAAGATGTGAAGATGTTAGAAGAAGCGTATCACTTGTTAAGACCTTTAACAAAGGGGCATCCATTGATAACAAACGAGAAGGGTGAAGCTAGCTGTCCTAAGTGTGGATCTCATAAGGTAGTTAAGAGAGGGACAAGAAGAACCAAAACTAGAGTATATCAAACATGGCAATGTAAAGATTGTGGTTCATGGTCATCATCTAGGACTGCTGATAAGATGGTTCCGCAAGCCTTAGTCGCTTGATCTCCTGAACACAGCCCTTGGGAAAGGCTGTAATACCAAAGGGAGTACCTTGTGGATCATCTGCATTGACCGCAAGTGTACTCCCTATTTTTATTTCTTCTTCAGTTTCCGAAACTAACCACCCTATACTCTGGAATGTTGGACAGCTAACCTCGTTAGCAGGTGTCCAGTCTGCTACCTGTACGATGTCCTTCCAGACTATAATAACTAGCGTTTCTTTTTGTGTGTTGTCAGAGGTCCGGGGATAATCCATCCTAATACCATTGGTACTACAATAATTAATATAAGCAACCATCCACCCATGCTAATTAACTCTCCTAAGAGATCAAAGAAATTAGAGGGTGCTTCCTGTACTATAGTGGCATCACCTGCTACCTCAAGAGGCTGAGTAGGGGTAGGCTGTTTCACCGTCTGGTCCGCCACCACAGATGCTACAGAGGCACTCATCGTGGAAGCCGCTATGGGTGCAATCACACCCCCAGATATCACACTGCCAGCAGTCGCACCTAACCCTGCCGCACTTCCCACTATCGCCGCTTTCTTTAGTGATCCGCATCCTACAAGGGTAAGAGCCAGTAAACCAATACTGCACCCACGATACAAAGTACGCAAATGAATGCGCTTCTTTGAGCTAGCCCTTTTAGTTTTTTCATGTATATTAATCTCCATCGCCATATATCTTATCCGTAAGTTTATTGACTTGCATTTCTAATCTTTCGATCTTCAAGTCTTGTTTGACATCAGAGGGTAGACTGCCTGATCCCCATTTTCCAGCAGGCCAAAGCTCTACAAAGGAACTATTCTTTTCGACATCTTTGTTCATCATCTGTATTTGGAAGTCGTTGTGTTGAACCTTTGCGCTTAGTGAGCTTGCCCACCAAACGATTCCACCTCCCTGTCCAAGAATTGCTAGCGCGATTGCCGCGTATTTTAAATCCATTAGAACGCAAACGATGAGCCACATCCACAGGAATGCGCTCCCGTTGGAGGTACAAATTTAAATGTGGGTCTGAAAGGGTCTGCTTCCCAATCCATAGTTGCATCTCCAAGTAAGTTAATGGAATCGGCATCAGAGTATATATTTTCTGTAATCATGGTAGCATCCGTTGGCAATGTGCCACTGGGTGATAGCTTGATTCTGTAGCCGGAGCATCCGCCACCTTCTACGTATATACCCAAGTATCCATCCCCATCTAAAACTTCCGTTATTTTTTGTTGTGCTTGGTCGGTGATTGTCATTACTCATCCTCCGTAACCACCATATCCACCTTTCTGTTGCATCATATTGTTGCCTTGCATCATGTCAAAGATGCTCTCATGTTGAGACATAATCTAATTCATCGTCTTGCGTTGAGCGACATCTTCTTCTCTTAGCTTAGAGATCTCTTCCGTAAGGCTATCAATTCTAAAGCCTAAGACATCTAACCCTGATATAGCTTTGTCATGTTCCTGAAGCTCTAAGATTGCGGCTTCATTATTATGAATGGCTATACCACAGTTCTTGGATAGCTATAAAGCCTTCTTTCTTTATCGGTGCATTCTCCCAATTGATAAAAGAGGTCTTAGACATTACCACTTAACCTTGTTAGCCCAATAAGCCGCAGACATTTTACCTTTGGCTATATTCTTAGCGTGTCTAGCTTTGAACGATCTTTGTCTGGCGGATGGCTGTCTGTCTCCAGTCACCCCCTGCTGCCCAAATCTTATAGTCTTAACCTTATCTCCCTCTTTAGCCACAACAACATGAGACTTGGTAGCATGGCTAGGTGTACGTTTAGGTTTGTTAAACCCAGATACTCCAGCACGTTTAAGTCTAGGGTCTTTGCTCATCTTCCTGTTCTCCCTGCAAATCTTCCTCTAAATACTTTGTTAAATTTGTAGTTATAGGTCATTCTATTTTTTTATTTTCGTTCTTTCTTCTAGTGTTGAGATAATCTTTTTAAGACCATTCGATACTTGCCCAGAAAAAATCCAAGGAATTAACCCATGAATTATAGAAACAATACAAAGAAGTAATAGGTGAAGACTAAGTTTGAGAGTAAATCCCAAATGCTTTCCATAACTTTCCCCTACAAGTTTAAGATGAGTAGACATTACCAGAACCCAAAGCCTCTGCCCACCATCCATACTACTATACCACCTGCTAATACTAGTTCAGCCATAATTATTCTCCGTTAAGTGTGTCAATTTTTTCTTCTAATCTAATTAGATGATCCATTATCTGATCGAACTGGTCATCTGTTCTCACTACAATTCTATCTAGTCTCTGTTCAACTGTCTCACCCTTAAATTGAAGGATGCTAATAGCCTCTCTTAGATCATAGATGAATGTAAATCCTGCTATAACAATTCCTACAGTGGCAATGATATGCCCAAATGAAACGCTCTTACTAAACTGAAATCCGTTTGTCATAATTCAATCTTCTCTTCAGGTTTTGGTGGTATAATAACATCCCAATTATCCCCCTTAAAGAAGGCGCAAGCCGCAGTTTGGTTTGTTACTGGGTTAGTTTTGTAGGCAAGAAAAGTCCATTTAGTATTGTCAGGGTTAACAAGAAGTATAGCCCCACTAAGATCACCGCTTTTCATGTTAACTATAGGTAGTTCGCGTATAGTTGCGTGATATTCAAGAGCCTCTTTGACTGAGTCCCAACATACACTGTTAACTGGTATTTCTAAAGCCCTCATATTTGATGAAGCTGGCATAGACAATAGCATTAAAGCTATCAATATTCTCTTCATTGTCTTTCTAACAGAGCTTGCCTTTCTAGTTCATCTATCACTAATAATATTTTATCAGCATAAGCATTTCTGTCATGCGCTCTAGCGTATTGTAACTTTGATTTAAGTCTGCTAATATCCCCTTGAATATTCTTTGCATTAAAATACCTTTGTCTATTCAGGTCAATATCATGAATCTTAAACCCTGTAAAAAACCTTACCCATCTAGCTACCTCTGCAATATCAACAGGGTTACTTTGTCTAGGCGCAACACCCGGAATAAAAGAAGGTTCTACTTTAGGCTCACCAGTCATAGGGTCTATAGTTTTCTCCCCAAAAACTCCACCGGGATTAAGCCTGTTAATTTCTCCAAGTGGTACAATTAACTGTGCTAACTTCCATAGTCTAGGAGGTAAGTCTACTCCAAGAAAATCCTTGCTTTCACCTAACCCTAGATAAGAGAACTCTGTTATTGGTTTGCCTCTAAAGGTATCATAGTTAAGCAGCTGCTCGAATATCTCTTTAGGAATAGGTGATACCATTTCTGAGATTAGATCTTTGGGTGACATCACTCTTTGCAATTCAGTTAAAGGTATGGTATTGAGAAGAGTGAATGCCTTAACTACACCAGCGTTCTCTTTCCCTAAAAATACTGGCACTCTTTTGCCCCAGAATTTACCTATATCAGACCATGTAATGTCGCCTGTATCATATTCAAACTGTTCTTTAGCTAAATGTAACTTCTCTGCTCTTTGTGGATTAAGAACAAGATGTTTAATCTGAACAGGGAAGTTCTTTCTACTCCATGTATAGAATGGCATCAGCCTCTTCATAAAAGATCGTTCAAACATAGATAGATCAGCATAATCAAATAACGCTTCTTTAACTTTGTTAGATGCTATGTCAAATATAGCATCATCTCTGGTCATTAATCTTCTGTTCTGCTTCCATATACCATCGACTTGTTCTAAGTCTGTAGTCCAGTATGTATGGTCATCCTTTCCAAAGTCAGATAGCTTCACCTTCTTTCCGTCAGGCGCAACCCACTCCATATCCTCACCTTTCTTTATCTTATTTAAAGTGTTAAGAAAGATAGCATAACGAGCGTTACCCTCTACAGTCCCACCAAAAGCAAATCCAAGTTTGATAGGTGGACTCTGTTGACCTAAGACTTTAGACCATTTCTGATACTTGCCTACCCCTAACTCGTATTCCATGTTTGTCATTTCATCACGAGTAATATCCTTTCTATAGTGACCAGCATTGATCCCTCGATCACGAGCCTCATTCTCAATTCTATTCATCGAGTAACCAGTGTCAGCAAAATCATCTGCATAATAAGCAGAGTCATCAATCTTAGGCATAGACTTTAGTGTATCGGATCTAATATTTTTTCCATCATCTGTGAGTGTATTGTATAGGTTCTTTCTTAATGCCTCTTGCCCTTCAAACCTAGAATAGTATTGTAGTTTGGCGGCATCTTTAAAAGTCTCTATAGCTTTTGGTATGTTAGACCCTAACCCTGTAACTATATAAGCATTAAAGATGTTGCCTATAGCATTACGAGTATGATATGCTGGTCTTATAGCTAGAGTCCATGCTTTCCAAGGGTTTTGTATTCCATCATAAAACTTTAAGAACTTCTTTAGGGCAGGGCTGTCTGGAGACTTAGCACCCATCAGTTCTAATTGCTGTTCTATATCTTTTGCTACCTGCTTTGGGGCTTTAAACACCATCTCTACTTCTGCATTTTTTAAGAACTCTTGTCTCACTTTATTTGAATGCTTTAAAGCCTCTAACTCAGTTAAACCTAAACCCTTTCCTTGCGCTGCACCCTTTGGTAACGTTGCTATACCATAAGCTGTTGCTTGTTCTATATCTGCCCGTTTTAAAAGCTCCTCTTGATTTTTAAACTTAGGAGCTATGCCTTTAACAGATACCCAATCAGACATATCCTCTTCGATAGGCTTCCATTCCCATTGCACCCTATCGTCATCTCGGACAAAGGTTCTCTTTCCTGTTTTAGGATCTTCTATAAACTTTCTTTGGTCATATCCACTTATATATCTTTGCTCAATTATGTCAGGATTATCTGGATTTCTCCTCATCCACCTGCCTACACCTATAAATGGCGGTAGACCAGCCAATGTTTTAGGATCTACAGACATAGGATCATCAACCTGAAAGGCTTTGCCTGAATCAGTTATCTCATCTATAAATGTTTTCTTCTGCATAGATGTAGCATGATCTACAAAGCGCAGACCAATAGCAACCGTAGGATCATCGTGCAAAAATTTAGTCTGATGAGGTATGTCAGCAGGGTTAGTTACACCTGTCCCATTAAGTTCAGATATTTTCTGCATATTAATATCTTCAACACTTAGCATTGGGTCAGCAGTTCTTTCTTTCTTAAAAGTTTCCTTCCCTAAGTACAGTAAAGGTTCATCAACCTCAGTAAATGGATCTTTAGGAATGAACTCCTCTATAATCTTTTTCTTATCTATTAATTCTCTAGCTTCTGGAGTGATAAATCTGGGAAAGTAGTGGCGCATTATCAATGCTCTCACCCCTATACCAGCCGCCCTTTCTTGTTGCAGCATTTTTGCTAACTTTCTTTCCCATTCATCTATGTAGGTTACTCCATCCTCACCTATAGTGCCAGCAACTTCCTTCTTGAGTGCTAGCTCTTGAGCTTCATCCCAATCAGTAAGAATGTTTTTCTTTTCGTCTCGAATTACAGGTCTATCTAACCACTTAACGAATGCTGATTTCACCGCTGGAACACTGTTACCAGTTTGTTTTGCTTTCTTCTTAACCCAGTCTTGCATTGCTGGAAGCTCTTTGGCTAGTTCTTTTTCTATTCTTTCTCTTTGCACCGCAGCTCTTTGCCCAGAGCTTTTAACTTTTCTTGCATCACCATAAGGGATATTCAAGCCTCTGGCCATATCTTTGACTACATCTTTTTCTTTGATACTTTGTAACCACTTCGCGGCTTGAGGCGGAGTAGATGCTTTAATGCCACGACCTATACCTACAGCGGCCTTTCCTATTGCCCCTCCTGCATAGGTTAAAGGATCAGTTAAAACATCTCCTGCAAACCCTACTATACCACGATACCACGCTGGCAATGACGGGTCTAGGTAGTCCTGAGTTCTGACTTCCTCTTCACCCATTAACCCCCTCTTTGCACCAGCAAGGAACCCTTCATCATCTCTATCAAAGGCTTCTTTAATACCAACCTTTAATGCTTGGGCTGGTCTTTCAAGCAAGCCAAGGGTATGAAGGAAGCCTTTATCTTTTGAGCCTTTCTCTAAGTCTTTAGCAAACTGGCTTTTAGGTTGAACACGCTCATACAGCATGCTCTCTTGTTCGGCCTTTGTGAGATCAAGAAAGCCTTGTGCAACTTGAGCTTTGTATTTTTTACCATTAGCCGTAAATCTAACTGTTGGCATTAATCGTCCTCTACAGAGTGTATTAGCGCACTGCCACCTGACTGTATGCTATCAACCATTTGACCAGCAATTGCTCTTAGCCTTTCCTCAGAAGTTCCAGCTAATTTAGCACTCTGAGGCATTGTTCCCGGATCTGAAGTCCACGCCAATGTAATAACGTTAATTGCGGCTTCCCTTCCGCCTGTCTCCAAAGCATCTATTATATCTCTTCTAAGTCTCTCACTAGCAGTTCTTTTCTGCTCAAACCCTAGCTGATGACCAGATAATGTTGCGGCGTGTTCAGGCCCAACTATAGGCGCAAGCCTTTCATAAGCCTCTCTAGCACTTTGAGGTGGATTGCCACCACCATAAACTGCTTGCACAGCCTTGGCAAACCTTACATCTTCTTCACCTTCTAGCTCTGCATCCATTACATCCATCATCTGTTCCATTAGCTCTTTCCCTCCGCCTTGACCAAGTGCCGAGAGAAGCACACTGTACTTAACCATATCTTTAAGCATGGCATCTTTTTTCTTAGCAGAGGCTTCTACACCTTCAGCATATGTCATCATATCCTCTGGTGCAGACCAAGGAACTTCTCCAACAAGCGGTCTATCTTTTTTTGGAGTCTCTTCTCCTTTTTCAGGTAAGAATGGAGTAGCTGCTAAACCAAGACCTCCGGCAACTGCACCAGTTTTCGCAAGAGCCTTAGTCATTCCCATTGGGCCTTGATAGAACTGTCCTTGGGGCATTGTTTCCATCTTTGGCTGTCTTGCCATTGTTTTAAAATCAATTTCATAAACAGGTCTTGTCTTAAACCCTTCACCCGTCCTTTCTACTACTGGTCGTTTATATTCTTTTCTGGCATACAATCTTTTAGGCCAACCTGCAATACCTCGACCTGTTGCATAACGAGATGCAATGCCTCTACCTAATCCAGTAAGACCTGCTCTCGCTAAATTTAGCGCAGGAATAATCATTAGTATAACCCCCTTCCGTAGTATGGGTCAGGATTAAATCTCATAAGTCTATTAATCCTGTTTCTTTCTAACCTATCGTCTACACCTTGAAATACTGGTCCCATTCTATTTAATATATTACCTATGTTTAAAAGGTGTTTTCTATAACCCATGTTCCCATTAGAAGTGCCTCTTGGTGTAAAAGTAGGGTAAACTACTCCCTCTGGAAGAGGGGCAGACCCTACACCCGGAGCCATCATGTCTCCAAATACATAACTTCTTCTTGGATCTCCATGAGTATATTGAAAATCAGTTGGTTGGTCTGCTTGCTCTCGCGTAACGGGACGACCTAAAATATCTTCGCCGGCAATATGATCCCAATATATATCTGGATTATAAGTCCTGTGTCTCATTGCGTCTGTCCAAGCATCACCTACAGATTGACGATTTGGAAGATACCCGATGCTTGATCTTGGTGGATTTTGATCGCCTAACACCATCTTGCTTACCCATCCAGAATTCTTAGGCCTTGGTTCTTGATTAACTCTGCTAACATATTCCGAAGGCTCATAAGTGGCAGGGTAAAACTTTTTAGTAATACTTCCCTGTGGCCCTTCACCAAGAGGTGACACTTTAACAGAGCTACTAGCTGGAGTTCCGCTAATTACTAGCCTTTGTCCACCCGGCTTATCAGCATAACCTTTCCACACATCACTGGCAAAAACCTTGCCTTGACCAGCATTCTTCAATGGTACTCTAGTTCCAGTATTTTTGCTTTGGTTTGCAAGAAAGTTTAATAATTTCTTAGGATTTTTTAATCCTTGAACCATAACATCTGCTTCGCTTCCGGGTACTATTAGTTTTCTCTTTGCCATTATACGCTCCTTGATACCCACCAATATGGCTTTTGTTGTTCCATAGGGGTCATCATTCTAGCCATGCTAGGAAATTCTCTAGTTGGGCCGCCTGTAACAACGGGCGCAGGTTGCGGTGATTTGCCTTGCATTGCGTCTAGTGCCGATATCAGAAAAAGATTCCTAAACATTGACTTATCATAAGCATCTTCTTTTGTTTTCTCTTTTTTTATTACAGCATCAGTTGTGCTTTTTGGTAGTTTTTTATATCTTGGAGGATCTTCAGGTAATGTATTTTTAGTTTTAAACATTTTATAATTTGGATCTACTAACCACCTTCCATCTTTGTAAATCCATTCATCTTTAGATGGTGGCGAAATTCCAAAGCCATACAGTTGCTTTAACAAATTATAATTTGGAACTTCTCGTTGAAAACTTCCATCATTCTGTTTCGTGATACGACCAGAACTAGATGCCCCAAGAGTCAATGGATTTATTTGCATAGGCATTGACTCTGTATGCCCCATAGAATTTAATAAGGCTTCAGATATAAACTCATCTTCTGCCATAGCTTTAATAAGCTCTTGAATGTTGTCCCACATATCATCCCCCTTATATCTGTGACGCTATTAAAGCGGTTAATAAAGTATTACCTAAGTTTGCACCTGATGGACCAGTTGTTACGGAAGTTCCTCCCGGCTGTCCACCAACACCAGCAAGATAAGACTGCAATCCTCTGGTTGGTAGGTTTGCTTGGTATTCATACCTAGCCATATCCCTAGCAAGTGCGGCTTGCCTTAATGCTCTTTCCTGCTCTCCAATCTGTTGAGCCTGAGCTAATGGGGCAAAAGGTGTAGCTGTTAGTGTAGGATAAAGACCCATCGCTTCTCTTGCTCCACGCATTCCTTCTAAGCCATAGCCCATTCCAAATTGCTGTTGAGCCAATCCCATTTGTGCAGCTGGCAATCTTCCTGCCGTTGCTCGTGTCTGGGCATCAAACATAGCCTTAGCTATATTATCTGAGACTCTTTGGTTAGCAGATGAAATAGCTTTAGCTTGTATTAGATCTCCTCTGGTACTGCCACCTGTCTGACCATACCCTATAAGTTTGCTTCGTATAGCTGGTAACATCTCATTCTCTAATTGAGTCTGAGCCTCCCTTCTATAAACATCAGCAATATCCCCAAACTGACCTGTATCTATGTCACCTCTTAGCATACTTTCGTATTGCCCTTCTTGGAAGGGAAGCATTGAAGCATATCCACCGGGACCAGTAGCCTGACCCCTATTGTACCCATAGTTCATTATTCCTTGAGCATAAGGAAGTATGCCGGGAACTCCTGCTCCTCCCAAATATCCAGCTTCACTTGCGCTTTGTAATGCTCGCGCTCTTGGCCCCATAGCGTAATTGTATGCCGCCATCATAGGGTCTAATTGTCTTTGAGTAAAAGCCGCTACCCCCGGAGCCACTTGCGGAATCGCCATAGCACCCTGAGACATAGTACCTTCTGCTCCATAAAAATCTGGAGTAAATCTATTGGTCCGATATAAATCTTCTGCTCTTCTGTATCCTGCCTCTAAGTATGGCTCTTGCTTAGCCCAAGGCTGTGATGTGGTTGTGGTTACTTGCGTTCCTCCTGACATAATTTATTCTCCCGGCGTAAGAAATCTTATATTTAAAAATCCTCTTTGGTCATGATAAGGATCTTCTACATATTTGTTATAAGCCTCTAATAAGTCTGGATACTGGTCTACATAATCTCCAAAGTCATCAGTAAATGTTCTTCCCTCTGCCCTACCATGAGCATCCCAATGAGCCTTGCCCCACTTGTCTTTATCTGTTACTATATTTTTGTTAGCCGCATCTAATATCTGTGCAAAGTCATCTTCAAGAGGTTTATTAAATTGCTCTTTTAAAGCCTTGTTTCTTGCTTCTTGTTCCTCTCTTTCGAGATACCATAATTCATCTTGTAATAAATTCAAGCCTTCTAGTCTGGATGCCTCGCTTTTATCTAAGTCTGTTAAGTCTGCTGTATATTTTACAACCTCCCCAGTATCAGGGTTGGTCCACTGTCTTTGAGAGATATTATCCCAGTCTACCATACCTGCTGGTAATTGTCTGTTAACAATTCCGTGGTCATAATAATCATTCACAGCCCTAAAATACTCATCAGGATTATAATAAGCACTACCCCCAAAGTACCATACATTTTCACCGGGAATCACAGGATCTCCAGTTGGTGTAATATTATGTGAAGGATCGTACCTTCCGGGGCCAGACGTATTGCTTGGATCATAGCCTGATGTAAGTTCACTACTTATCTGCTCTGAGGTCTTCAGTGGGTTAACACCTTCTAAAGAAATAGGATTATATTTAGATGGAATGTAACCAACATTCGGTGGAGTATAATCCAAGAATGATGGGTATAGTGGATAATCACTTGGGTTTATACCACCAGAATAATTAGGCAAAGATATATCACGTATAATCTGATGTATCTACAGGTATATCGTAAAATATTTCAGCCATTATTGCATCCTCTGATTCAGATCTTTAGTTATAACCATATATGAGTTCTTCCAGTCATTCAGTTTTCTTGCCATTCCTTTTCTTGTCCATGCCTCTAATGATTTGCATCCATGCTTCAAAGCAAACCCTTCAATCAAAGGTAGGAATGTGTACCATTTATCTATACCCCTTCCATCCTTTCCGCCTATGGTTATTACTCTTAATATTCTTTTTCTTGGGTAAGAAATAATCTCTGTTACCATAGATGCTATAATTTCGCTATCCTCTATGGCTACCCATAACTGCTGTTCACCACTTTTTATAATTGGAATTAGATCAGAAGATATTAACTCCCCTTCTGAATGCTTGAGTGCTAAGTCTATTAATGGCTCTGCCTCATCCCATACAAGATCAATATCTTCTGGACTTATAAGTAATACTTTAACCGAGCTTGACCCAAGATCCGGGGCTTCCCTTTTTAAAGTAATAGATCCCTTCTCCGCCTCCGGGGTTCCAGTTTGTCCCATCGGCGTATCTGACATCACCTTCTCGCGGTCTTTGCGGTTCGGCATGAGTTCTCTCCAATCTAAATGTTGCTTGATTGTATATAATATCGCCTAACCTTTGCAGTTCATTAATAAGATATACATCTATATCATCCTTATCTAAGGGTAACGGACCCGGAGTATAATGTGTTACAGACTTAACAACTCTATCTGAATATGTAGCCATTAATAGCTCCTGCTTCCCCTAGTTCCTGCATTCTTTACATCTAAAGTATAGCCATCAAGCCTCCAAGTTTGATCTCCTGTTGACTCAAACTTAACACCTATATACTTACCTGATACATTACAAGATACTTTAGACTGGGTAGCAGGGTTAAAGGTTGTTGGACCCTCCCATGTAATCGCCTCTTCTGTTGACATCTGATGACCCACATATACATTAATAGTAGAATCAGTAGATGCAGACATCTTAGGGTATACGGCAGTTACACGCTTTACCATTGCTTGATTATTAGCACCAGACTCATCTACAGTTAAGCCAGTCCGTTGTATATAGCTTGTCATATTAGATGTATCTGCTTTATTGCCAGCATTATCCCTATATATCTTTGTGTTAGTTGGCGAGGCCATACTTAAACTCTTACCAGCCAAGTTAAAGTAAGATGTGGATACAGACTCATTCCAATTAAGAGTATCAGTAGCCCATGTAGATGTTGCCGAGTTCCACGACCCCGGAGCTAGAGGATTACCCTCAGTGCCAAACTCAATAAAGCCAACATTAGGTAAGTCACGTATAGTAAAAGTATTATTGCTCCAATTCCATACAAGAGCTTTGTCACATTGGGCATTGGTTACGTTACCTGATGATACATAGCAAGCCCACATTTCTGTTTTATTGTAGTCAGCCGTAACAAAACATTTCTCAAATTCATCTCCATTAATATCATTAAATATAAAATCTCTCATTTTATGTGGCAGAATAGATGTAAGTCTATCACCAGTATTGATATACATATCACCATAAGCCATTACAAAATGACCACCATCAAACTCTCTAACGCAGTTCTTCGCTAAAGCTCCAACATTAGGAGATAGCTGTGTAAAGGAGAAGATAAACGGATTACCAACATAACTCATCTTATAAGTAGAGTATTGCTTATAGATCATAAAGTCACCGCGCAAAGGTAACCCATCAACTATAATACCTTTACTGTCCTCTAAAGCATACTCGCCAGCATCTACGGTAGCCGAGGTTTCATCCCATGAGGTCGGCACAGTTTGCGTTGCCGCCGCAGTAGACCACTTAACAAGACTAGTATAAGGCACTGATGATTTAGTAACATTTAACGCAATCAAGAAGGACTTAAAGGCTCTTAGCGATTTACATTCTGTACTGGCAGGCCAGTTGGTAAGGTCTGCCATTCTTGTGCTAACTGATGGTATCCCTGATGACAACGCCCAAAACTGGGGATCATCAAACCCATTGCTCATTATAAGTATTCCACCTAGAACAGTGGCTGTCCAATTCTCCTTAGCAGTTGCATTATAATCTCCGCTAGATCTTGTGATGTCTGTCCAAGTTGTTCCATTGTGTACATATATCTTTGTAAGCCCTCCGACTATCCAATAGTTTGCTCCACCTATTTCTAAGTTCGTAATAAAGTATGGATCTATAGGGCATGACTCCATAACCTCTAAATAACCGGGACTTTTTTGTATTGCGTTATGCTCTGCTCTTATATTATTCCCTTCTGTCCACGCATTGTTAGGCAATTGCCAAGCGTTAATATCTTTGACAATTCCAAATTCACCTACTTTCTCTATAGGAACTAAGCTCATACTTTGGGATATTTTGCCTTAATTTCAGATACTTTGGTTTGCCATGCGGCCAAACCATTCTCCGTTATAAATTCCAATTGAGCCTCAACCGTTCCATATTCAGCTACTCTATTCGTTACTGCTACTGAATTCTTTTCTTCATCAGTCTTTTCTGACTCAGACCATGTTTGCGTCCATACTCCAGACACTTTCACTGGAGACACTTCTGCTACATTATGAGTTTCAGATTCAGGCGCAGACACAGGCGCAACTTCAACGATACTATAATCTTCTCTAATATCTGATATGCTTAAAGCGTTTTTTGGAAAACTGACATTAGGGTTATCTGCTTTAAGGTCGATAACCGTATACGGATATTTTACAATCTGCTCATTTTCAATTTTAGCGTAGTTCATGCTATGTCCCTCATTTCTGTAAATAAATATTCATCCTTAATCAGTTCGTGAATTCCAATTCTCTTCATAACGGCTTTATGAGCATCTTGAAAAATGTCAGAACATTGATCCAAAAAGTCGTACAAATGATTTATAGATGGCATCTTTTTTTCATTAATCATTTTTTCAACTTCAGAAAGATAATCTGTTATGACTTGCTTGGCAGTTATAGGGTGAATGCCAAACTGCTCCAAATATTCCAAAGTCCCATTGCCTAAAGTGCCGTTAGTCACCATATTTCTCACGCCATTTCTGAACGCCATTCTGATGTGGTTAGATATTTCTTCTTTCTCCATGTCCATCTCATCCCAATTATCAGGAATATTATGAGAAGTTTTTATCTCCTCATAGACATCTTGATAAGTAGCCAGCTCTTTTAGCGCGGCTTCAATGTAGTTCTTAGATCTTAAAATTTGATTTTCTAATTCATCTGCTTTAAGAATTAATAACTCATCTCCACTTTTACGATACCGATCTATTTGTATTTTTTGTTTTCTAAAACGGAATGAAGCATCTTCTAGTGCTTCTCTTTTTCTTTCGATCTGCGACAATACTTGCCTCAACCTTCTGTACGGCGCATCACACAGCATTGTCAAAGTCATCAACTGACTTGTGGATTGCGTATTCTTTTTGGATGCCGTGAGATTAGCGCGATCAATTTCTTTCATTCTTTCATTGATCTTTGCCATTTTTTTATTATCAATTACAGCAAGCTCTGAGTTAATGTCAGATATTATGGATATTTCTTTGCTCATGCGTTGCTACACCCAGCCACTCCGTTTCCAGCGGCGATTAAGTTACCAAAATCTGTGGCGTTGCCAGTGCTGTTAATCGTGATGTAATCAATGACATCGCTGTATGCTGGAGTGTCGCCGCCAAAAAACAGTCCACGTTGATTGGTTCCATTTGAAGCCCCAGTATTGCCTCCTAAACTTCTGGCAACAGAAAGATCGCCAAAGTCTGTGGCATTACCTGTCGATCCAATCGTAACATAGTCCATTGTATTAACACGGGTTCCACTACTATTAACTCCGCCAGCGAAAACACCTCGACCTCCCGTTGCGTTACTCACCCCTTGAACTGACCTTCTCGATACCGTTAAATCACCAAAATCAGAAGCATTGCCAGTGCTGGTAATTGTGATATAGGAAATCACATCGGAATAAGTTGAAGATGTCCACCCACCACCTATAACACCGCGATCATCTGTTCCGTTTGAGAAAGCGCCATTACTTGATTTATGGGTTGATGGAAGATCGCCGAAGTCTGTAGCATCGCCTGTAGAGCTGATAGTAACATAATCCATTACATCAGATTCGCTTCCAGAGACACTACCACCTGCAAATACGCCGCGATCATCTTTTAAATTTGAAAGACCGCAAGTGTTTGAACGTCCAACTGTGAGGTCGCCAAAGTCAGTCGCGTTGCCGGGGCTTGAAATCGTGATGTAATCAATGACATCCGTGTATCCTTGACCACCACCATGTATCCCCCTGTCAGAGCCTCCATTGGAACAGGCACCCCCATAAGTGTAAGTGCCAGTTAAATCACCAAAATCTGTGGCATTTCCAGTTGTCGATATTTCGACATACTGAATAACATTTGTGTTACCGCTGTCTGTTTCTGCCGCCATCCCAACACCGCGATCTCCAGACGTTCCAGCTCCAGCCGCCCCCATTAATGTATTTTTTTCAGTAAAGGCCGACATTACGATAAGTCCGCGCCTGCCTGAAATCCATACCAAGTCGTTCCTGCATCAACCGTAAAGAAAGTGTAAACATCGACCTTTCCGCTTCCACTTGTAACATCTGGAGCAGAACCACCTGCCCAATCTACTGACCCCGGCCAAGTGATTGTCCTATCAGAAGAGTCTTGTATCCACTTTAAAGTAATGGCGCAGGATTTTCCTGATGCGGATGGATTGGAAAAAGCAAATGTGACATTTCCTCCAGATGCTGTGTGTTGAAAAACATTTCCATTTTCAATATCCAACGTCACAGTACCATTGCCTGATGACGCATTATAGCTTTCTGAGTAATCCTTTATCTCTGGCTTACCTATAACATTATCTCCCATATTTAAAAGGTTCGCATCGCTAATAGTTATTCCACTGTTCTGCAATGTCTTTCCACCAGTTCCACTAAACCTTGCAATCGCATCATCTGTGCTAGACCCCGGCCCTGAAGCATCACCTACTGCTGTTTTACCATCTAACAGATTTAGTTCTGCCGCCGTAGTGGTTACTGCCGCCGCACCTAATGTAGTGAACTGTGACTGCAATACTGATTTAATTAGCCTCAGGTGGTCATCACCTTGCGACACAGGATCACTAGATGTTGGATTTGTAGCTGTTAGTTGGCTAATATATGTTGCTGTTTCTAATGCCATAATTAATCCCCTTTAAAAGTAGCCACTCGTATTCATTACTCTTAGCTCAGAACCAGAGTGACGATCTTTATCATCCTGAACTTGTAAATCGTTAACAGCTTGTCTGTAAGCTGTAGCCCATAACTGTACCCTTGCATCATTCTGTAAGAATGGTTCTGCCTCTAATAAAGCCCCATATAAATATATATCAGGATTATTTGTAAGCATACTATTAGTAGTAGCCGCAGGAGTTAATGCAGGTACTCGCTTATAATAAAGCATAGAATAACCATCAGCGGTTGCAGGTGCAGGACCAAGCCTAAAATTTTCCCCAATAATTGTAAAGGCTTCTGGTGTTCCAGAAGTAGATCCTCCCCATATCCTATTCATTATCTCTGGAGTAACATAAGATAATGGAACTATAGGATCAAGAGTCAAATGAAATGTCCTCGCCTGTATATAATCTGTAGGCAATGTATAATCCCTAGTACCAGCAGTTAATGTTCCAGTAGCCGTAGTTTCCATAAGTCTAAGCCGAAGGTTACGGTTGATCCTTGCCTCGGCTAAGTCTATAAATTCTTGTATTCTATCTGTTAGGTCACCCCTGTCTAGCCAGTTAGCCACAGCAGTCTGGAGTTCCGCATAAGTTCCTATCGCCATTACCTTGTCATCTCCGCAATATATACTGTTCCTGATGCTGATACTTGTAAAGCAGATACCTTCTGCCCTGAACTAATACGCCAATAAGTAGGCCAATCTTTCTCTTGATAGCCATCACCAACAGGATCGTACTCTTTCCATGAGTTTGTTTGTGCCGACCATGCGCCAGATACCTCGCTCCATGCAACATTCTCTACCTCTCCACCAAATGCAAGATAAGCATCCTCTGTAGCTGTTATCATTACAGCACTTATACCAGAGCCAACCGCCTCTGCCATTTCGGTAGAGGTTGTAGAAGTGGTTATAGAATGCAATTTATTTGCAAGTCTATAAGTATCAGGGTTAGGAATTCTCATTCAGTCAATTCAGTAATGTATACTACAGAGTTGCTTGATCCTGCTCTTAGCCCTGCAACGCGATCTCCTCCACTCACACGCACATAATGAGGCCAGTCCTTTATAAAGTATCCGCCTGATCCAGAAGTCGCCGCATCACCATGTTTTGTTATCTTAATAAATACAGGCTCACTTGCATTAATCATGATTGCGGTACATTGTGCAGATATAGCATCGCTCAATAGTACTGAGCTATCAGTAGCAGTAAACGTATAGTTAAAATTGTTTAATCTGTATAAATCTGCCATCATTATTTCCTCTATAGTTTTGTTGGTGCAGTTCTAAAAAACTTATTGTCTGGGTCATTTAAATATTTAGCCAGCAACTTAGGGTCTTTATCAATTGCTCCATTAGTTTCGTTCTTCCATTGCTCATAGACATTAAAAGGAATAGAGGCTACCTTATGCCAGTCCCCTCTTTTGCCTGTTGTTAGCTTATCCCCATATATATTATATTCTTTTTTATTCTGCTCTATAGTTGGAGTAACATCCTGATATGTAGTTATAGATATTTCTCCATCAGGCTCTTCTATCCATTCCTGATGTCTATAAGGCATTACATCTAATAGCTTACCTGATCTTCTTTTCATCCTACTAAAAATCCCTTGCCGCCTATAGCTTTAGTCTGGTCTTTAGACCATTCTTTTAAATGCTCTTCAGCAGTCTTTTGTTTAGGTTTATCTGGTGCTTTAACTTTTTTAGCACCAAATGCTTTCTCTAATTTACTTTCGTTTCTCGGAACCATAAAGTCATCACCCATTTTTCACCCTCATGTGGCGGCAATCCTTGATGCAACGATAAATCATGCGCCTGATTATTTTCATCTACATTCCCAAACATTAATAATCTTCCACCAATAGATCCGATAATTAAATTTAATTTTGGAAATGCAGTAGATCCACCTACAGCGTTATTTAAATACAATAGACAAGTTAATAACCTTTGCCCACCATTCTCAAGATGCACTCCATCTAGTGCGTCATAATGTGGCTTATACTCTTGGTCATTAGTATAGCGCAAAACATTAATAGGCTCTGCTCTTTCTAATGGTATGGCTGCTATATCTGCAATCCTTTGGCATACCTCTGGAAAGTCAGAGTGACTAAGCCAAGTTCCGTGAGAAGTTCTATCTTTATCTGGAACCAAACCGTCATCTGTTGCTACTGTACTTCTTTCTAGTTTACCTCTTGAATGTTCAATGATTTGATTGCATTCTTCAGAAGAGATAACACCATCTACTACCGCAATGGTAGGAGTCTTAACATACACAAACATTTCTACCCCTTATTTAAATGGATCTTCTACCTTATGCTTAGGACTATTGCCCGGAGATTTATATCCAGACTTGCCTGTTTCCAAGCTCTTGATGGCTTTCAATAAACCTTCGTCACCACCCCTGCTTACAGGGGAGTATAAAGTGATTGGACCCTCTACTTCTTTTTTCTTGCTCATTAGCCTTTCTCTTTTTGATTGTCTTGACCTTTGACGTTACCGCCAGTGCCTAGTTTAGAAATGATGCCTGTTATACCACCGTAAGCATCCCCAGAACTCTTAAAAGATTTGTCAGCCTTAACTCCTGCCTTACTATCTGACCAACTTTCAACGCCTTTTTTCATAACTACCTCCTCACATAATGTAAAAATACTTGGGCTAGTTTACTGCCCTCAAATTTATCCCTCCAGTGAGGGCTTTCGATTCCTTTGTAGATAAGTCCATCTCCTACATCTAGGTCTATCTTCCTACCTCCGTAAGTTAAGTCTCTACCCTCATTGAAGGGATCTAAATAGATAGGCCATATG
>LUML01000047.1_pt1 | contig 19126 bp, 19 predicted proteins | sample 729661 | NCBI WGS metagenome assembly LUML01 (sample SAMN03860264, study PRJNA289734) | marine metagenome | biome: seawater column; feature: ocean; material: water; isolation source: Red Sea water column Station 22 - depth 10m | place: Saudi Arabia: Red Sea | collected 2011-10-15 | depth 100 m | reverse complement strand
TCTATAAACTGGCCTTCCACCCATCTTCATTACTTCTCTAGAAATAGCACTTCTGGCCAACTCTATAACTTCTATGGGGACAGGAAAATCACCCAATAGATCTGAATACTTAGAATCATCTACTATACAAATAAATGTTTCAGAAGAATGAGCTAATATCTTTTCTCTTGTTAAAGCTCCTCCCCCTCCTTTTATCAATTCTCTTCTGTTATTAAATTCATCAGCTCCATCAACATAAAAATCTATTTTATGTACGTCATTTAAGCTGAGAATCTCTATATTGGACCTTTTAAGATTTTCTTCAGAAGCTTTTGAACTGCATACTGCTCCTTTTAGGTCTAATTTCTCCTGATTTAGTATTTCTATAAAGTAATTTGTAGTAGATCCTGTTCCAATGCCCAAAACAGTGTCTCTATTGAGGGTTTTTTTAACTATTTCGTATGCTTTTTCAGCAGATTGCTTCTTTTTTTCCTCTTTATCCATAATTTAAGAATTTTTTGTGCAATTAATTGTGCGGTAAGTATAATTGCGCTCCCCTTAAATGGGGAGATAAATAAAAAAATGAAATTTTCTAAATCCAAAAAATATTTAAAGAAGATTCAACAAAGTAGAGTCTATGAAGTAGTTAATGTTACTCCTTTGTCCTCTGCAGGTTATCTCTCAAAAGAAATAAAAAATAATGTTTTTCTTAAGCGTGAGGACCTTCAGCCAGTCTTTTCTTTTAAATTAAGAGGAGCTTACAACAAGATTTCTCTTCTAAAGAAGAAGGGGGATGTTGAAAGAGTAATTACTGCTTCCGCTGGAAATCACGCTCAAGGTGTAGCTTATTCTGCAAGAAAACTTAAATTAAAATCAACTATAGTTATGCCAGTTACTACTCCAAGCATTAAGGTAAAGGCAGTAAAGAATTTGGGGGCCCTAAATTTGCTTTTGTTCATCCTTTTGATGATACAGACGTAATTGCAGGCCAAGGAACGATAGGTAAGGAAATTCTTGAAGAGAGTGACAAAAAAATAGATGCAGTATTTGTTCCTGTAGGAGGTGGAGGTTTAATAGCTGGCATAGGTGCATACATTAAAAACTTAAATCCTAGTATCAAAATAATAGGAGTTGAACCAAAAGAGGCAGCAGGATTATATGAGTCTATTAAGGCTAATCGTAGAGTGACTTTAAAAGAAGTAGGTCTGTTTGTGGATGCCGTAGCTATAAAACAAGTCGGTAAAGTTACTTTTCCTATAATTAAGGAATGCATAGATGAAGTGGTTACTGTAACTGTAGATGAGATCTGCGCAGCAGTAGAGGACATTTTTCAAGAAACAAGAAGTATTTCAGAACCAGCCGGGGCATTATCTTTGGCTGGCCTGAAGAAATTGGCTAAAAGCAGAGGATGGAAGAATAAAAATCTGGTAGCTATTAATTCTGGAGCAAACCTAAATTTCGATAGCCTTTCTCATATAGTTGAACGAATTCAATTAGGAGAGAAGAAAGAGGTCTTGCTGAGTGTTTGTATACCGGAAGAAAAAGGTAGTTTTACAAAATTCTGTAAAGATTTAGGTAAAAGGATGATTACAGAATTCAATTACCGTATTGATGATGAGGGAGAGGCTAATATATTTGTGGCTTGTAGAGTAAGTGAGGATCCAAAAGAAAAGATAGGGTTTGTACAAGACCTAAAAAATAAAGGTTACTCACCTAAAGATTTATCCGACAACGAAATGGCTAAACTACATGTTAAGCATATGGTGGGGGGTAGGGCACCAAAAGAAATAATTTCTTATGGTGAGCAAATTTTTAGAGTTGAGTTTCCGGAAAGACCTGGAGCCTTGCTAGATTTTCTTAATGCATTAGGAGATAAATGGAATATCACGTTGTTTCACTACAGGAATCAAGGTTCAGCCTATGGGAGAGTATTAGTGGGCTTTCAAGCCAACTCAAGTGAGACTCAAAGACTAACAAAGCACCTAACTAAAACAGGTTTTCCATTTTGGAATGAATCTGATAACTCAGCCTATTTATCTTTTTTAGAATAGCTAAGAAAATTTATAGATCCCTGAAGGACAAATAACTGCATCCATTTTTAAATCGTGCTCTTCTGGGTAACAACTTTCTGTTTTTTGGAAATCATAAGCAAGACCTAAAAATACTTGCTTCTTAGTTAACTCAAAATTTTTAAAGGTAAAATCATAATATCCTTTCCCCATTCCCAGCCTATAACCCTTATTGTCAAAAGCAACTAAAGGCATAATGATCAAATCCAATTCGGAGGCAATAGTAAGAGAACCATTTAATGGTTCCGGTATATTGAATTTATTCTTGACTAAAGAAACTTTGCTGTTGAATTCTGAAAATTCCATCTCTTTGTTATTTAGGTCCTTGTCAATTAAAGGTAAATAACACTTTTTTCCTAACTCTCTAATATAGCGGGTTATTATTTCTGTAGGCACCTCATTATTGATAGGGAAATAAATTGAAACTTTCTCAAAATTAAGCTCTTCACAAATATTTTTAAAATGAGCTGATGTATTTTCTTCAGCAAGATCCATTTCTTTTTTGGATATTGCATTCCTTTCCTGAATTTTTTCTTTTCTAAGAGAAGTCTTATAGGTCATGTGAAGAGAGCTTCCCGGAATACCGTTACTGATGCAGCCCTGAACCGTGAGGTTCAAGGCGGTGATTTCGTCAGTCTCTCAGGCTCCCCAAGGAGGGTATGCGCAACAAGACTTTTCAAAATCTCCTATTTATTCAATATCGGCTCGAGGGTCTCACCAGCTATCGAATAAACCAGGAAGCAAAATAAAGTATAACTGATTAAGATTCTAATTTAGACAAACTTTCTAGTTGTTTTTCAATTTGTTTACTTAAGGATTTGATTCCTGAATTTGACTGAACTACTTGCTTAGAAGAAGAGAGGTTTTTTAAGTAATCGTTACTTATATTGAGGCCAGCAATAATCGCTGCCTTAGATTCATCTAGTTTGGTATTTTGTCTAATCTCTTTTAGTCTCTTATTAAAAAATTTTGCTGCATCTTTTACCTGATCACTCTCTTCAGGGGGGCAAGAAATTTTATATTCCTGACCTAAAATTTTTACTTTTGTAATATTCTTTTCCATTTAGATCACTTCGTTTCTTTTTTGAGATCTTTGATGAGTTTTTCAATTTTTTTTGCTGAAGAAGCAAGTGTTTCTGAAAGTTTCTGTTCTTTAATAGATAGTTCTTTATTTTTTTTAAGTAAATGAATATTGGATTCTTTCAGTTGTTTACTAAGTTTAATGAGGTTTTTAACCTGAGCTTCTAAGTCTAAAAATTCTTTTTCTGACATTTCTATCCCAACTCTTTAAGTTTACAGATGAAGGGTTTTTCTTGCCAGTGGCATCTTAATTGGTAGGATGCCAAAAAAGGAAAAGAAGATGACACACAAAGCTATTGATTTTGCTTCAAGAAGAAAAAAATTATCTGAGTTAGTCTTAGATGATTCGGTTATTTTATTATCTTCTTCTAACATTAAGTTTAGGAACTCAGATGCGGACTATCCTTTTAGACAAGACAGTAACTTTTACTATCTTTCCGGATTTAATGAACCTGAATCAATAATAGTTATAAGGCCTTCAGCCAAGAAAAGAAAATACGTAATTTTTTGTAGGGATCGAGATCCTTTAAGAGAACAGTGGGATGGTTTTAGGTCTGGTCAAGATGGCGCAAGAAAAGTTCACGGAGCAGATGAGGCTTATAGTATTTCGCTTGTCGATGAAATAATGCCTGAACTACTAGAAGGATCTAGAAATATTTATTACTCGATGAGTTCTCCTAATGGAATTAACCTGCGTTTAGAGAACTGGCTAGACCATATTAGGGCCAACATAAGACACGGTTCTGAAGTAGCCGAAAATCTACTTTCCTTAGATTCATTATTAGATGAATTGAGATTAATAAAAACCGAAGAAGAGCTTTCACTAATGAGAAGAGCAGGCGAGATTACGTGTGAAGCCCATGTTCGTGCTATGACCAATGTTCGTCCGGGGATGTATGAGTACCAATTGGAATCAGAATATCTTCATGCTTTTATGCAAGGAGGGGCAAAATTCCCAGCCTATGGCTCTATTGTAGGAGGGGGAAATAATTCTTGTATCCTTCACTACAAAGAAAATAGCTCTGAATTGAAAGATGGAGATGTTGTTTTGGTAGATGCTGGTTGTGAATACGAACACTATGCCTCCGATGTAACAAGAACTTTCCCTGTTGGAAAAAAATTTTCTGAGGAACAAAAAAGGATTTATGAAGTGGTGCTTGAAGCGCACAGGCAAGCCTGCGCAGAAATTAAACCAGGGAATCCATGGATAAAAGCTCAAGAGGTTTCTGTAAAAGTTATTACTGAAGGATTGATAGATTTGGGGTTACTGAAAGGAAAGACAGAGGAGCTAATTAAGAATGAAGGGTATGCAAAATTCTATATGCATAGGATAGGCCACTGGTTAGGTTTGGATGTACATGATGTAGGCAATTACAAGAAGAATGGAGAGTGGAGAAACCTAGAGCCGGGTATGGTTCTTACCATTGAACCAGGAATTTACATTTTGGACTCACTTGAGGGCCTAGAGGATAAGTGGTTAGGGATAGGCGTCAGAATAGAAGATGATCTATTAGTAACAGAAAATGGACATGAAGTAATAACTGCAAATGCTCCTCGAGAAATTAAAGATATAGAAAGCTTAAGATAATAAGCGTGGATTCTGAAATAACTATAGTCGGGGCGGGCATCGTTGGTTCTTCTTTAGCACGCCTGTTATCGAAGCAAGGAATTAAAGTTACTTTAATTGATAGGGGTAGTCCATTAAGCATCCCTAAAAGCTCTAAATTACCAGACAGAACATTAGCATTGAATTTGTCTTCAATCGATCTATTTAAAGAGCTGAATATTTGGAATGAACTTAATAAACGAAGCACACCCTTCACAAGGATGTTTGTTTGGGATTCTAAGGGAAGCTCACCTTTAGAGTTTCTGGCCGAGGAAATAAAAAAGAAAGAACTGGGTTACGTTATTTCAAATAATACAATTTTAAAAAGTCTTAATAAGTATATTCAAGATTCTCCTGAAATTACTCTTAGGCAACAAACCGAATTATCAGGAATTAATGTGAATGAAAAGGAAGTATCCATCTCTTTTTTTGGGGGGGAGAAAATAAATTCAGAACTTATTATTGGAGCTGATGGTATTAATTCAACTTTAAGGAAAAAAGCAAAAATTAAGACTAGAACATGGAGTTACGATCAAAGGGCTTTTGTAGCGGAGTTAAAGACTGAAAAATTTCATGACTACACCGCCTGGCAGATATTTACTCCAAAGGGCCCTATAGCACTTTTACCTTTTGATTCAATAGAAGGATCTAATATTTCACTTGTTTGGTCAGCTGAAATTGATTATGCAGAAAAACTTCAGAAGTTAACTAAAAAAGAATTTGTAAAAGAATTGGAAGAAAAGACAGAACAAATATTAGGAAAAATAGAATTAAAAACTGAAATAAGATCTTTCCCCCTTAACCAGTTACATGCAAAAAATTATTTTTCTGAGCGTATAGCCTTGGTAGGCGACTCGGCTCATTCTTTTCACCCCCTAGCAGGGCAAGGATTAAATATTGGTTTGTCCGATGTGTCTAGTCTCAGTGATGTTCTTATAAAGGCCAGAAGAAGAGGGGTGGATATTGGATCTAAAAGAACTCTTAAAGATTATGAAAGGTCTCGGAAGATTCCAAATTTAACTATGACTGCAATGATGGAACTTTTTAAAGAGGGATTTGCAACTTCAGACCCCTGGGTAAAATTAGCAAGAAATTTTGCTTTCAATGTAACCACTAAGAGCAGTACTCTAAAGAAAAGAGTTATAAAGGAAGCCGCAGGAATTACTTAATCTTATCTTCTTTGTAGATCACGTGTTTTCTGGCTACAGGATCAAATTTTTTTATTTCCATTTTGTCTGGCATCGTAGATTTATTTTTGTCTGTTGTATAGTAATGCCCAGTTCCTGCTGTTGATACTAGTTTAATTTTCTCTCTCATATCTTTTCACCCCTTAATCTAATCTCTGACAGCACCTTATCAATGCCCTTTTTATCTATTATTTTCATGCCTTTAGCAGATACGGTTAGTTTTACATATCTCTTTTCAGACTCAATCCAAAACTTGTGCTTATGCAGGTTAGGTTCAAAAGTTCTTTTGCTCCTGTTTTTTGCATGGGAAACGTTATTTCCTTTTAAGGGTTTTTTACCTGTAACCTGACAAACTTTAGACATTATTCTTTAGTGGCTTCTTTTTTTGGAGCTTTCTCTTCTTTCTTAGATTCTTTCTTTGAAGTTGATTTTTTAGCGGCTTCTTTTTTTGGAGCCTTCTCTTTAATCTCTTCGGCCTTAATTTGGTCAACAGAATCAACCTTAAGCTCTTTTACCGGTTCTTCTTTCTTCTTGTTTTCCGTTTTTCCTTTTTTTCCAAAGCGTTTTTCGAACCTTTCAACTCTACCGCCAGTATCAACAAGTTTTTGTTTGCCAGTGTAAAAAGGATGACAAGAAGAACAGACATCTAGGTTTATGTCTTCTTTTAAAGTGGAATTGATCACAATAATGTTTCCGCAACTACAAGTTGCCTTTATTTCTGTGTACTCGGGGTGTATTCCTTGCCTCATATTTAATCTTTATTCTTCAAATTTGATCGCGCACTATACCAGACCAAATCAACAAGGCAAATTCAAAGAAATCTTAAAAAAAGAGACTAAAATAGTTAAATGTCGGCAGATTTAATAGATGTTCTTATCCCAGTTCCTTTACTAGAGAATTTCACTTATAAGGTTCCAAAGGAGTATAAAAATAAGAAATTTAAGAAGGGTGTGCGACTCAAAGTTCCCTTCGGTAACAGAGTGGTTACTGGGGTATTTTGGAAATATTCTGATTTGACTAAATCTAAAAGAGCAAGTTACAAGTTTATTAAAGAGATTCTAGATGAAGAGCCTCTTTTAGATGAAACTTTACTAGATCTTGCTGATTGGGCATCCCGCTATTATCACCATCCCCTTGGAGAAGTTATTTCTTATTTTTTCCCACCAGCCTTAAGAAAAGGTGAAGAAGCTAGATTCAGGAGATCCGCTTACTGGAAACTTACAGACAAAGGAGATTTCTTTGATTTATCTATTTTTAAAAGAGCCCCTAAACAAAAGGAAGCTTTGGAGCTTTTAAGAGAGATTGGAGAGATGTCCCAGCAGTCCCTGAAAGCCTATGGCATAGCTACACCAATACTAAACAATCTTTCAAAAAAAGGGCTCATAAAAAAGTTAAGAATAGAACAACCACCGATTAAATTTGCAGTTTCAGAAACTACCGAACAAAAAAAGCTAACACCAGAACAAAAAGAGTCTATTGAAGCTATTTCTAAAGAACTTAATAGCAACAAGATCTTTTTGATAAATGGTGTGACTGGCAGTGGAAAAACTGAAATCTATTTAAGGTGCATAAAAAAACTTGTAGACCAAGGTAAACAGGCACTAGTTTTAATACCTGAAATAGGCCTAGCCCCTCAGGCAGAAAGAAGATTTAAAGAAATGTTTGGAGATAGGGTGGCTTCTTTTCACTCCGCCAAAAATGAAAGAGAACGTCTTGATGTCTGGCTTGGAGCACAGAGAGGCCTGTATGACATAGTAATAGGAACGAGGTCTAGTGTTTTTATTCCAATGAGAAATTTAGGCGTTATAGTTGTTGATGAAGAACACGATGCTTCTTTTAAGCAGGCAGATAGGTTTAGGTACTCAGCTAGAGACATTGCCTTATATAGGGCTAAGCTAAATAAGATTCCTACGCTTCTCGCTTCAGCTACACCTTCAGTTGAAAGCATGTCTAATGCTTTGAATGGTAAATATAATTTACTGACTTTAAAGCATAGGGCCACAGGTGCAGGCTTACCTTCTTTTATCCCTTTAGATTTGAAGGGTAAGGTATTGGAAGAAGGTTTTTCAGAACAGCTCTTAGAAGAGATCAGCAATGAACTAAATAAAAAGAACCAGGTGTTGGTTTTTTTAAACCGAAGAGGTTTTGCCTGCTCTCTAATTTGTAAGTCTTGTGGATGGGTTTCCTATTGTGATAGATGTGATGCTCATATGACATTGCATTCAAATCCTATCCAACTGCATTGCCATCATTGTGAACATAAAAAGCCTTTGTACACAGAATGTCCTTCTTGTAAGCATAATGAATTCGAATCTTTTGGTTTAGGCACAGAAAGGATAGAAACCTATTTAAAGAAAAAATTTGATCAATTCCCTGTTCTTAGAATAGATAGCGATTCAACTCGAAAGAAGAATGCTTTCACGAATTATTTAAAAGTTATTGATGAAGGGAAGCCCTTAATATTGGTAGGAACGCAGATGCTTGCAAAAGGCCATCATTTTCCTGATGTTACTCTGGTTGCGATACTAGATGCTGATTCGGGCATATTTAGTGCTGACTTTAGGGGTAGTGAGAGAGTGGCTCAATTAATAACTCAGGTTTCTGGAAGGGCAGGCAGAGATAAAAAGCCCGGAAAGGTCATTTTACAAACCTATTGCCAGGAACACCCGCAAATGGAGGAATTGCTAAAAGGGGATTACGAAAGTTTTGTTAAAAAAATTATTAAGGATCGATCTTCCACAAAATCACCTCCCTTTTCTTTTCAAATTAAATTACAAGCAGAATCCTTTAATGGTTTGCAGTCCAGAGATTTTTTAGTGAACTGCCTAGACTACTTAAATAATACTCAACCCTTGTTCAAAGGCATGAAGACAATTGGACCCCTACCATCTTTGATGGAAAAAAAATCTGGAGTATATAGATGGGAAGTTAGCTTCTTTTCTTCAAGCAGAAAATCCCTGCATAATCTCGCAGACCATTTACAGTCCTTCTTGTATTCACCCAAGCAGACCAGAAAAGTTAGATGGTCAATTGACGTAGATCCTATTTCTACTAGCTAAAATTAGTTTAATTAAGTCCAGTCAACTCCAAACTGATTTTCCAAAGTTTTTCTGCGTCTTCTGTACTTTTGGCTCCTTCTGTTAACCCAGCCTTTTTGCAGTCTATAAAATACTCCCCCGAGGTACTTGAAACTTCTTCAGAACTACATAAATAGATTGAAGTTTCTGCGCCTTTGTCGCTTGGTTTAGCAAATAATGGAGAAATCCATCTTATTAGATTGGCAAATAAAGCAAAATTCTCATTTTGTGCTCCTATCGAAGTTGATACAAAGCCCGGATGTAAACAGTTAGTTGTTAATCCTTTTTCTTTATATAGGGAGGAAAGTCTCTTAGTAAAAAGAATGTTTGCTAACTTTGACTGGCCGTAGGCCACAAACATCTTAAATTTTTTTTCTGATTGGAGATCATCGAAATTCATTGATTTAAGGAAGCGGTGCGCATCAGAAGAGACATTAACTACTCGTTTAAGATCACTTTCTAAAATCTGTTCAATTAATAAATTAGTTAATAGAAAGTATGCCAGGTGATTCACTGCAAAAACTTCTTCCAATCCATCTTCAGTTAACCTTCTTTCAGTATTCATAATGCCTGCGTTGTTCAACAGTACATCTATAGGTTTATTTAAAGACTTATATTCTTCAGCGGCTTTTTCTATCTGTTTAAAGGAAGAGAGGTCAGCAATAATTGAATGGGCTGATTTACCCGATTCCCTTTCAATTTCTTTTTTTAACTCTTCAGCTTTTTGTGGGTTTCTTGCAATAAAAAATATGTTTGCTCCCATCTCACTTAAAGCTAACGCTGTTGATCTACCTATTCCGCTAGTAGCACCAGTAATTAAACAATTCTTTCCTTTTACTAAACTCATTTAAATCCTTGTTATTAAATTAATTATTTTTTCTAATTCCTCTTCCAATCTTTAATCCTTCCCAGATAACTAGATTATTCTGTGCTTGTATAAAAGAGTACTCGGCAATAACTTTATTATCTCTTTCTTTGACTTCAAGTTTTAAGAAACCGGGTGTTTCTACATTAAATTTTCCTTCTGGCCATTCCTCTGGCGAACCCCCTGGAAGGCTGCCTGTACCGGAAATAAGTTGTTTTGTTCCCCTTCTTTCTCCTTCATCAGCGAGTACATGATTGTGTCCTGTTATATAAAGATCAAAGGTACCAAATATTTCCGATTCCAGAAATCTTGACAGTTGAGGAGTTGCCTTCTTTCTATCTCCTGAACTAAATAGTGGATGATGTGCAACAGCTATAGATAGTTCACATGAGGAAGTCATGTCTTCTTTTATTGTCGTTAACCAGCTTTTTTGTTCTCTTCTTTTGTAAAAGAGATAAAGCTTGTCAAAAACAGTAGTGTCTAAAGAAAAAATACACAATTTACCGTACCTATTTGAATAATAATTATTTGGATACACTATAAGTGGATTGTTTTTTGCTATTTCTAGATAAGATTTGGGTTCTTTCTTGTAGTCATGATTTCCCAAGGTAAGGAAGAAAGGGATTTCCTTATCAAACACTTCCTTAAAAGGTTGTAAGAAATTTGTTATAAATCGTGGATCATCTTTAGTTGATATTCCATCTGGATAAATAATATCTCCAGTATGCCAAATGGCATTACATTTCGAATCTGCAAGCGCATTAGCTACTTGTTTTTGTATTTCATTAACATGACCTGTATCCCCTACAAAACAAAAAATCGAATCCTGAGTAACTTTAGTCTCTTCTGAAAAAACAGGTAAAGTTATTACAAATAGTAAGAGCATCTGGACTAAAAGAAATTTATTTTTAAGTCTTATATCTAAATATCTTTTCATTTTTTTTAAAGTTTTATAGAAACATTCGATTTAATTTCCAGACTTCGCTGATCTTCTTTTTTTTCTGAATGATTAATGATTATCTGTATGTCAGGATTAGGTAAAAAAGAAGCCATCTTTTCTGGCCATTCTATTATGGATATGGAGTTGTTAGTATCTAGATATTCTTGGATTCCAACGTTGCTTAATTCCTTTTGATGAGAAATTTGATAGAAGTCAAAATGAAAAACTACTAAGTTTGAGAATTCATAAGTTTCTACAAGATTATATGTGGGGCTCTTTACTACATCTTTATGCCCCAAGCCTTTAAGGAATCCTTTGCATAAGGTGGTTTTACCAGCACCCAGTTCTCCAATGAGAAATATTAAAACAGGGCATGAATCACTTTTTTTTAAAATCGAATTTGAAATTTTCTTCCCGATGTCTTCGGTTTCTAGATTTCCGTTAGAAATCAAAGTAGATGAATTCATTTTTTATCTGAGAAAATATCTAATATTGCGAATTACATCAGTAGGAGTGATGGTCATGCCCAGTTCTAGGGATCCTATATCTGCAGCTTTTGAATGCAGGTCAACAGCTGTTTCAGTGGCTTCAACTAAACTGAGGCCTTGAGATATAAAGCTACCTATTAAGCCAGCCAATACATCTCCCATTCCTCCTTTTGCCATACCAGCATTTCCTGCACCACATACACCTATTTCCTGTTCACCGCCTTTTTTATAACAAACCAAAGAACCAGAGCCCTTAAGGACACAGACAGACCCAAGTTTCTTTTCCAATCCAATTACCGATTTAAATCGGTCCTTTTGGATTTCAGATACTTCTTTATTAAGCAATCTAGCTGCTTCTCCAGGATGAGGTGTTGAAACCATTTTTTTAGGGTTACCTGTTTTAAATTTAACTTTTGAAAGAAGGTTTAACCCATCGGCATCTACTACTACCGGTAAATCCCTGCTTTTTGCCTCCATAAATGTTCTTTGCAACATTTGTTCTGACCAAGCTGACTGACCTAATCCGGGTCCTATCACTACCACCGTAGATTTTGTTAAAAGGTCTTCTATATCTTGACCCGATTCTATTCCATTAACCATTAATTCTGGACAAGAAGACAGTGCAGCTTCGACATGAAGAGTTCTGGTAGCCAAACTTACTAGACCCGAACCAGAGAAAACGGCTGCTTTTGATGCCAAAATAGCCGCTCCTCCAAAACCTTTGTCACCTCCTATAATTAATACATGTCCAAAATCACCTTTGTGCGCATCTCCTTTTCTATTTTTTAGCTTAGGAAGACTTTTTTCCATATCTAAAAGATGACAATGGGGTTTAATTTGATTTTTAGTTGATGAAGAAATTCCTAGGTCATCAAACACAACGTTTCCACAAGCAGTCCTACCTATGGAAGTAAAGCAACCCCTTTTTCTGCCAATGAATGTTGCTGTTACATCAGCTTGAATATGTTCACCTAGTCCGATGCCTGTGTTTGAGCAAATGCCTGATGGTATATCGACTGAAAGTATAGGAGTATTTTTTGATTTTTTGTTAATTTCTACTATCAGCTTAGATACAGCACTCCTTACAGTTCCTTTGATACCTGTTCCCAAAAGGGCATCTACAATAACTGAATCTCTCATAGATTTATTTTTAAAACTTTTAATAGAAATTTTCTTAACTTTTGAAGTTGTAGCTAACTCAAAGGCCTTTCTTGAAGCCCCAGAAATTTTATTGGAGGGCGATGCTTGAATTATGAATGCCTCCATTCCTATTTCTTTAGCTAGATGGGCTATTAAATAACCATCCCCCGCATTATTTCCACTACCGCAAAATACAAATACTTTTTTAGTATTAGGCCAGTTGTTTAGTAGCACATTAAAAGAGAATTCGGAAGCTCTTTGCATTAAGGTGAAAGCAGGAATTTTCTGTTTTCTTATAGCTAGGCTATCAAGCTTTTTAGTTTCTTGAGATGTGTATAGATTTATAGTCATCTTTTTGTTACCTAATTATAGCCTCTACAAACTTTCTCTAATAAACTGCTTTGACTTTAATAGCTATTTATTAGACTAATTTTTATTTTATGAGTGATTTTATAGTCAAATTAGAACCTGAGGATGAGTTTAACCACATTCCTGATTCCTCGAGTAATTACAATGAAAGTATGTATTTCAATGTTTTTGACCATGAGAAAAAAATGGGTGGGTGGTTTAGATTGGGTAATAGGCCTAACGAAGGCTATGCGGAAATGACTTGTTGTCTTTACCTTCCAGATGGAAGAGTTGGTTTCATGTTTGGTAGACCAAGAATAAAGAATAATGATGAATTTAATGCAGGCGGAATGGTTTTTAAGGTTTTGGAACCCTTTAAGAAATTAACTATCTCATATAGTGGAAAAATCCTGTTGCTAGAAGATCCAAAGCAAATGGTAGATCCAAGCAAGGCCTTTAAATCCAATCCAACTGTAAATTGTGATTTACAGGTAGAAATTCTAGGTATTTCACCAATGTTTGGTGGAGAAACAGTAAGAAAAGATGGAGCTTCTTTGAATATAGATCCCGAGAAGAGTTTTTCTAAAGCTCATTATGAGCAACACACCTCAGGAAAAGGATCAATTAAAGTTGGAGATGAAGAATGGAAAATTCAAGGTTATGGATTGAGAGATAAGAGTTGGGGACCCAGATATTGGCAAGCAATAGAGTGGTACAGATGGTTAACTATTAATATAAGTAAAGACATAGGCTTCATGTTGAGTATTGTTCATCAGGGAGAAGGTAAGGAACGTAGGGGTGGCTTAGTCCTAAATAACGGGGCATATGAGACCATAAAAGATTGTTCTATAGAAAGTGAGTACGACGAAGATTATTGCCAAAAGAACCTTAAAGCCTGGGCTAAAACAGATAAAGAAGAATATGAAATAGAGGGAAGGGTTCTGTCTCTTATCCCCTTAAGAAATAAAAGAGAAGATCCTGAAGGAAAAATGTTAACGACTAGAATAGCTGAAGGTATGACGGAATATAGTTATAAAGGGCAAGTTGGATATGGAATGTCTGAGTATTTAGATCAGATCATTAAAGACAAGCCTTTAGGACCTTAAACAGTGAAAATAAGTGCAGTTGATCAGTCTCCTATTTTTTCAAACTCAGATGCAAACTCTGCAATTAGAGAAACAATAGAGCTAGCTAAATTCTGTGATTCCATTGGAATGCATAGATTTTGGGTAGCTGAGCATCATGGCTCTGATTCTTTTGCAGGGTGTTCTCCTGAAATATTTATCCCTTCTTTAGCAAATGAAACAAGTTCAATTCGCATAGGTTCTGGTGGAGTTATGTTAATGCATTACAGCCCTTATAAAGTAGCAGAGAATTTCAGGCTTTTAGAATCTTTATACCCTGGAAGAATAGATCTAGGTTTGGGGAGGGCACCAGGAAGCAATCCTTTTCAAGCTGGGGCTTTAGCCTACGGTTCTAAAACCACAGGTCCAGAATTCTTTACTACTAAAATGAATGATTTGAGATCTTTTTTGATCGGAGAGAAGCCAGAAACAGAATCTTTTGAGACAGTAGATGTAACTCCCGGTTTAGGTAATTTACCGGAGACTTGGCTTTTAGTTTCCTCTGAAAATGGGGCTGACTTGGCTGCTTTTTTCGGTTTGCCGATGTCCTTGGCACATTTTATTGAACAAGATTGTTTGCATTTAGCTGATCGTTACAGAAAAAATTTTAAGCCCTCAGTGTTTTCTAAAGTTCCAAAAGTGAGTGTAGGCATTTTCGCCATATGTGCTGAAACTGATGAAGAGGCAAACACACTATCGGCCAGTGCTTCCGCTTGGAGAAAGAGAGTGCAGCAGGGTAAATCTTCTAGTTTCCCACTTGTAGAAGAGGCCCTTAAAGAAGTTAAGGAAACAAGCAGCAATCCATTGAGTGAAGACAAAAAAAGACCATTTGTAGGGTCTAAAAATACCATTTATGAGAGACTACAACCCTTAATCAAGCTAGCAGATCCAGAAGAGCTAAAGATAATTACAATTTGTGAACCTTTTGAAGCAAAAACTAATTCTTATAAATTAATCAAAGAAGTATTTGATCAAAACTAAATTAAAAAGTGTTTAATCTTTCATATGAAAACAGAGCATTAAGCTCCGGGTCTCCCTGGCACTTATTTTGCCTATCGAATTTATATTTTGCTCAAGGCCTCCCTAATGGGTTCTTGTTTTTTGCTCTCAATACTTACTATGCCTCTCAAGGTGCCACGGTAGCTGAGTTAGCTAAATTCTCTTCCCTTTTACTTTTACCTTGGATTTTTAAAGGCCTTTATGCTCCTTTAATAGATGCTTTCACGATTAGAAAATTTGGAAGAAGGAGATTTTGGATTTTATCTAGTCAGATAGTAATAATTAGTCTTTTACTTCTGTTAACTTTATTAGGGTCCAATTTGCCTATCTCTTCTATGGGGCTTGTTGTAATGACAATAAATTTTTCCATAGCCTTCCTTGATCTATCCACAGATGCTCTAGCAGCCGACAGTCTAGATGAAAAAACTCTAAGTAAAGCCAATGGCTTAATGTGGGGAAGTAAGGTAGTTGGAAATGCTATTGGCATGGGTTTAGGAACTGCTCTTTTCTTTTCTTATGGGATTTCATTTGGAATAGCTGCTCTGATAGTAATCATGATTCTAATTTTTTTAGTACCCTTTTTTTCCAAGGAACTTGATTTCAAGGTTGGTTACGAGACTTATTCTTTGAAAAAGAACTTTTTACCTCCCATGGAGTTATTAAAAGAAATTAGCAAGGTTTTTTATGATCCTAGAGCTAAGTGGGCTGTCATTTTTATTCTATTTATTAATCTCGGACTCGGTGTATTTGAACCTGTTTACAATAAATTCTTTTTGGAAGAGCTTAATTGGACTGGAGAAATGATAGGTAGTCTAAGAAAGTGGAGTTTACTTGCAGGAGGAGCAACAGGACTTCTTATAGGGTTACTTGGGGTTTATTATCAAAGGCATTTTCTACTTTTTCTTTTTATAGGTATTCAAATAATGGTTTATGGCCTTTTAGGACTATATGTCGATCAAATATCCACTTCCTCTGCTTACGCTATTATTTTTGCTTTGGATATGACTGGGGCTGCAATCTCAGTCTGTATGTTCGCTATATTTATGTCACTTTGTACATCGCAGACTAGCGCTACCAACTTCGGTATCTTCATGGCATACTTAGGAATTCTTTTAAATGCTCTCCAATTGCGTGTGGAGAAATTTCTTGAATGAAATGGCCGCCTTTCACAGTCACTTCTTTCTGGTTTGGCCAGAGCCTCGATCTCTCTCTTGTGTTGCCAACTAATATTGCACCCGGATCTGCATTAATAAATAACTTCGGTATATTGCTTTCAGATAAAAAAGATTCGTAATCAGCTGTAATTTGGACAACACTCTCCGGCTCTCCGGCTATTGGAATTTGTCTAGGCCAAGTTAAAGTTGGTCTTCTGTCCTCTCCTGGGTTTTCAAAAGGTTTCATGTAAGTTTCCATTTCAGCTTCCGTTAATGCACCATCACTCGCCAATACTCTTTCAACGAATATATTTTTTTCGAGGACCATTTCTTCTCCAGCTTCAGACCTAAAGCCCTGAAAAATGCTTCTACCATTTTCAGGCCAATCTTCCCAAGACTCAATTGGACCTATGATGGCTTCCATATAAATAATACTTTTCACTTTGCTGGGGTTTAGTCTTGTCCAGTTAAATCCCAAAGCAGAACCCCAGTCATGGATTACAAAGTTGATATTATTCAAAGAAAGTTCTTCAAAAAGTTTGTAGAGATATTTAGCGTGTTCTTCAAAGGTATAACTATTGGGTCCAGGATTCTCAAGTTTTTCTGAGTCTCCCATACCAATCAAGTCAGGAGCAATAATCCGACCGGCTTCTTCAGCGTAAGGCATGATATTTCGCCAGAGATATGAAGACGTGGGATTCCCATGCAAAAAAACTGTCGGATCTCCTTGCCCTTTGTCCACATAAGCCATTTTCTTTCCAAGAATTTCTATATATTTCTTTTCGTAGTTAAATTCACTAGAAGCTTTCGAGTTCATATTTTGATCCTTATAAGGTTAGTAATTATAGCTTTTATCCCACGAGATTAATAAAGCGGGGAACAACAGTAGATCGATTATTAAGGCTGATAAAAAAGCTATTGAAGAAAAAAGCACAAATCCATGTATGGGTATAAAGAAAGCCTGCAATAAAACTAAGAAGCCTAGAATTAGACTAAAAGAAGTAATGATTAATGCAAAGCCCACAGTTTCAAAGGCGTACTCCACTGCCTCTTCAGCACTAAGATTTTTTTGTCTTCTTGCGTGTAGATATTTACTTAAGAAGTGCACTGTAAAATCAACAATAATTCCTAAAGTGGTACCCATCCCTATACCAACAAGCATACTGATTTCACCACTAACTATCGCCCAAATACCAAAAGCTACTCCAATAGGTAAAAGGTTGGTAACCGAAGTTAACATCCCGTATCTTAGCGATCTAAAAAAAAGAATGATTGTCGCAGTTATTAAAACTATACCTATCCCAAGAGCATAGGTAAGTTGAGTGATTAGCATATTGGACAAGAAAGCAAAAATAGGTCTTGTGCCTGTCCCGATAGAAACCATGCCTTCCGGCATATTCTGAGAAGCATAATTTTCTACTCTTTTAGCAAATTCTCTATATTCCAAAGATCCTAATTCTTTTAGAGAGGCAACCAATTTGATCGATTTTTTGTTTTGGCTAATAGAGTTAGTTAAATCCAAACCATAGGGCAGGGACATCTCATAGAAAAAAAGGTATTGAGCGCTAAGATCAGGCTTTGTTGGGATTATATTCCACTCTTCTTGTTTGCCATGGAGAGTTTTATTGAGATTCTTCATAATCTTTGAAAGTGAACTAACGTGAAGCACTTCCTTATTTGAAGCCAACCACTCAGAGAACTTATCCACTTCTCTCAAGAACTCTGGATCAGATACGATCCCTGGGCTATTTAACTCATAGCTAACAGGGAAAGTTCCTCCAATTCTTTGACTTATCCATTTACTGTCAGCAGCTGAAGTCGTATATCTTTCAGAATAAAACTCTAAAGGATTGTCATTTGTTTTGTTTAGTGGAATAAAGGCCATTAAGAAACAAGAAATAACTGGGACAATCACCAATAACCTTTTGTAATTCTTAATGCTAAATCTACCGAGCTTCCTAGCAATATTCTTTTGAAAGTTAATATTTTTTGATTGCTTCACATTAAAGTAGCTCACGATTGGGGCAAGCAATAACACAGTAAATATAAAGGCTAAAAAGACACCGACTGCTACTCCATTACCGATGCCCCTCAAAGGTTCTACGGGGGCTAGATTTAGAGATAAGAAACCAATGGCGGTTGTCAAAGAAGTAAGAAACAAGGGTTGCAAGTTCAACTTAAGACTTTCGAGCATGGCTTCTTTGCTTTTTCTAGAAGAATCTAGATTTTGAAAGTATAGGGTAAATAAATGAACACAATCTGCGACCGCTAAAGTTGCAATTAAGATTGGGACCATAATGAAAGGTTGGGCTATGTCTCCGCTCATAAAACCTATAGATCCCATTGCACTTACAACACTAATTAGGATAACTAAGAAAGAACCAGCAACAGCTACCAAACTTCTCAAAAGTAAAAAAAGTGTTAGTAGAATTACCAAAATAGCTGAAGGCATTAGTTTTGGCATTTGTTCCTTAAGCAATATTGGGCTCTGATACTCCATGTAAACAATGCCCGAAATTATTAGATCAACTTCAGGGTGGTTGTTTCTGGCCTCCTCCAAGAAACCTAATACATAATTCAAGGACTCTTGATATTCGCTTTCAATGTCTTCTCTCGGTGGGTCAAAAACAATGTTAATTAGAGAGGTCTTTTTGTCTTTAGAAATAATTGCTCCATAAGCAAGTTCTTCTTCTTCAATGATTAATTCTTTTTCTTTTAAGGTCTTAAGGTCATAAGTACTAGAATCTTCTATAAAAGGTTCAATGAACAAGTCATCACCATCTGCAGAGACGTAAGAGTAGTTAGATAAAGAGTCAACTCTTAATGAATGTGGTGTTTTCCAAGCCTTTTCTGTTAAATCTTCAATTAGAGATAAAATTTCATTGGTAAAAACAGTTCCTTGTTTTACTCCAATACCGATTACTGCGTTATCCATTGAAGAATAGGTATCTTCTATCTCTAAGTGCGCAGTTGTAAGGGTGTCATTTTCAGGGAAGAAAACATTTATGTCTGGATTAAAATTTATCTTTGAAAGCCCTTGGGCCAATCCAGCAAGAATTAGAAGAGAAAT
>LUML01000317.1_pt1 | contig 19195 bp, 21 predicted proteins | sample 729661 | NCBI WGS metagenome assembly LUML01 (sample SAMN03860264, study PRJNA289734) | marine metagenome | biome: seawater column; feature: ocean; material: water; isolation source: Red Sea water column Station 22 - depth 10m | place: Saudi Arabia: Red Sea | collected 2011-10-15 | depth 100 m | reverse complement strand
GTAGTTATGCGCGAAGAAAAATTATCTGGCGTGGTAGAGGATATTTCAAGAACATTGTTTCCAGATTTTGCAATTATTTTGTATGTCAGTGATGTAGGCGTAGTTAGAACAGAAAAATTCTAGAGACATATGACCAAGGATATCCTATTTGTGTGCGTAGAAAATGCAGGGCGCAGTCAAATGGCGGAGGCTTTTTTTAGAAAGTTTGCAGAAGGAAAATTCAATGTAATTAGTGCAGGCACCACGCCTTCAGCCAAAGTTAATCCAATTGTTGAACAGGTAATGAAAGAGATTGGAATCGACATTTCTAGTCAATTGCCAAAGACAATATCTAATTCAATGATTGATAATTCGTTTAAGACGGTGAATATGGGATGTATGGATAAAGAATCATGTCCAGCATTGTTTGTAAAAGATGTGATAGAGTGGAATATACCAGATCCAAAAGAAAAAACAATCGAAGATGTGAGAAAAATACGTGATCAGATTAAATCAGAGGTTTTGAGTTTAATAAAATCAATAGATGATGAAAAATAATGGCTTATTCAAATTTACAGATTTTTACAGTTGAATTAGTCGGGACGTTTATTCTTGTAGTTTTTGCTACAGGTTCAATTGTATTAGATGCAGAGATGTTCAACGGTGAGTTGGGAATTCCGTTTGCAGCAGTTGCACCATTTGTGGCATTAGTAATCGGAGTGTATTCTTTTGGAAAGGTATCACTTGCACATTTCAACCCTGCTGTAACAATTGGATATTACATTACAGGGCACATATCAAAGATTCAAGTTTTGTATTATTTTGCAGCAGAAATAATTGGTGCCATACTAGGTTCATTGTTTGTCTTAAGTGTGATTGGAGATAAGGCAGATCTTGGAGCAAATATACCAAACTTTGACTTTTCTTTACTTTTGATATTTCCAGTAGAAGTTTTGGCATCGGCAATGCTTATGGGAGTCATATTTTATGTCGTATATACAAAAGGCTTGAGAGGATTTAGCGGCATTGCAATTGGCGGAATAGTTGGATTAGATATTTTGTTTTTGTCATTTATTTCAGGTGCATCTATGAATCCTGCCCGCGCTCTTGCTCCAGCATTATTATCAGGAGTAGTAGAAAATTTGTGGCTGTACTGGACAGCACCATTTGTAGGAACTATAATTGCAGCATTTGCATTTAGAGGAAAATTCAAAGCACAAAGACAACGTGAAGCAAAATCCTGAAAAATCAATAAATATCTGAGAAATTAGGCACGAATATGGCAAAAAGTATTAGCTGTCACGATGCAGGAAAAGATTGCGGATGGTCTGCAAACGCTCCAACAGAAGAGGAACTAATGGTGATAATTGAGGAGCATGTGAAAGCAGAGCATAAAGAAATCGAGTTAACACCTGAAAATGTGGCCAATATCAAGACACTCATTAAAGATATTTAGAGTTAGTCAATCATCTGTGAGAATTTCTCAATTGCAGAGAAAAAGTTTTTTCTTTGCGTAGAGTTTTTTGCAAATTCAATCATCTCACACATGTTTAGATAATTCAAGATTGTATCAAACTCAGGGATATTTTGTTTGCGAAGTAATTGTAAAGTATCCATGTTTGTCATCTCAGTTCCATTGTAATGACGATTTGAGTAATAGAATCTTATTGCTTGAGATAATTTTTCATGTGCATCTTTGAATAGTTCTTCATCGTAGAGATTTTTTGCTTCACTTAACATTTCACGAGTAAGATCAGTATAGTTTATTGTGTAATTTCCATTGCTTATTACAACAGGAATTTTTGTACTTGATTTTGATTTTGTTTGTGATTGTCTTTTAGAGATTAATACTGCAACAGCAATTACTCCAATTATCAAAGGAATTATCCATAAAAGAGAAGTTTCAAGTTCTGCATCAGGTCGTTCTAGAGAAACATTTGATATTTGGCCATTTTGGAATTGGGCTGTAATTGATGCTTCATTGTCATCATTTTCATAAGGCACAGATACCGAAATTTGATCATCAGTTACATCAAAGTTTGGTGGTTGTTGTATTAGACCTTCATTGGATAACTGTTCATCCAAGGTTTGAAAGTCCGGGTTTTGTTGTAATAGTTGCATCAATTGTTCTTGAATTTGCATTTGCTGCCTAATATCATCTCTAAATTGTTCAGTATTTTGTTCTACTAGAAATGGACGCTCAGTAGGATTAACAGGTGCATTTTGTAATTCAGCAGCCATCTGATATTCACGTAGTAATTGTTCGGCATATTGGAGAGTTTCCTGTTCTTGTTGAGTCAATGTCGAGCCTGATTGAGGTCCACCACCTTGCTGCCCACCTTGTTGGGCTCCTTGTTGGGCTCCTTGTTGGGCTCCTTGTTGTGCTCCTTGTTGGGCTCCTTGTTGTGCTCCTTGTTGTCCACCTTGCTGTTGTGCATTTCTCTGAACGGTTGGTTGACTAAAGTCATCATCCATTCCAAGGCTATCATCAAATGCATGCTCATATCTAGGATTTAGTGTAACGTACACATCATCGCAAGAAAAGTCAACTGATGTTGTAAATCCACCATCACTTCCATCACCTAGTACAAGACTTTGTTTATCAAAGAAAATTTCTGTTTTTTCTTTAGTATCCGGTTCATCAAATTCAGCCAATGCAGGAAGCATGATGTAACGTCCTATGTCAGATGTGTTGATTGTGGAAAAAGGAATCACCAAAATGTGATTTGTAAATAGTTTTTGTGTTTTACATACTTCGTCAATTTGTTGGTATTGTGCACTTTGGTAGCTTGAAACTGTAACATCAATTATAGATCCAGAGTCATTAAACAATATGTGCTGCATGAATACAATATTTCCACTTTCATCGATCTCTTGAATTATGTATTCTGTATCAGTGGTAACAGTGTGAAATGTTTGAGCAGGACCAAACCCACCCCCACCAAATGCAGAAGTTGCAAAGACTGGTACAAATGCAAATAGAATTAGAATTGTGTAAAGAATTTTTTTCACAGATTAAATCACTATTCTATATTTACCGTAAACAATGTAAATATTTGCTGCTAGTATTACAGCTGATGCTACAAAAAAGTAATCCTTGATACTTACTTGTTCGAGCTCACGGTCAATGTCATCGCTTATATCTTCAAAAATTTCGGTTAGGCTATTGTTATCTATGGATTTGTAATATTTACCATTTGCAGCAGTTGCAATGGCAATTAGTTCTGCTTCATTTAATTCAGCATATAGTGGATTTCCGTAGATGTTTGTTCCAAGTAATACAGGTTCATCTGAACCCATACCAATTGTATGAATCTGAATTTTTTTCTGCAATGCATACTGGACAGCTTCGTTTGGAGTTACAACTCCTGCATTATGATCACCGTCACTTAGTAAGACTACTACTTTCTTCTTGTTAGGTATGGAATTTGCCATATCTACGCCTAATACCAAGCCATCTCCTATTGCAGTTGCACCGTCTCTTTGCCTGATTGCACTCAAATCATCTAATGTTTTTTCCTTGAAAGGAGTCAGATATGAGACAGTTGTTGCACCAGACTCAAAGAGTACAATTCCTGCATGATCATTTGGTTCAAGACTTTCGATTAGAATTTCTGCTGCATTTTTGGCTGATTCAAGTCGTGTTGGAGTATAATCTGTGGCAGCCATGCTTCCAGAACCATCAAGTACAAGAACAATATTCACACCTTCTTTGACATTTTCCAATGGCATTCGAGGATCTGCTAGACCAATAATTATGAACGCAACAGCAACAAGAATCAAGATGAATGGAAGATGCTTTCGTAATTGAGATTGAGAAGATAAGGAACTTTTGACAAGTTGCAAATTACTAAATTTTAGTGAGTTTGATTTTTTTGTTTTAGTGTAGAAACGATAAAGATAGAAAAATCCAGGTAATGCCAATAGTGCAAATAAAACATACCAATATCCAAATTCATATTCCATGTCTAACGCCTCATCCTCTGATCAAAGAATTGTCTTAATGCCTTATCAAATGGAATTTGTTCAGAGACATTTACCATTTCAACTTTAATTTTTGTAATATCATTTTTGATTTTGTGTGAGTTTTCTAGAGAGTTTTTTGTAAATGCATCTCTAAAGTTTTGATCAGATGTGTTTACTAGCAATTGTTCTCCAGACTCCATATCTTCAAGCATGGTATATCCAATGTCAGGTAATTCAGATTCACGTATGTCAGCGAGATTTATCAAAACTACATCATGACGGTTTTTAAGAAATTTTAATGGACGTAAGAAACTTGGAGAAAGATAATCAGATATTATGAAAATCACACTATGTTGACCAAGAACATGATGTAACTGGAGTAATGAAGTTTCAATGTTAGTTTTTTTACTTTTAGTTTTATGAGATAAGAGTGATCTAAGTAAGGTAAGGCTGTGTCGTCTTCCTTTTCTTGCGGGAATAAATTGTTCAAGAGTATCAGTAAAAATTCCCAGACCCACACTGTCATTATTTTTCATTGCAGAAAAAATAATTGAAGCGGCAACTTCATGCCCAATGGATTTTTTACTTTTATTGAATCCAAATTCATTACTTGCAGAATAATCAAAAATGACATATACACGCAAGTCACGTTCTTCTACGAACTCTTTTACATGTAATTTGTTCGTGCGAGCAGTAACATTCCAGTCAATATGCCTAACATCATCACCAAGTACATACTCTCTAACTTCTGAAAACTCAATTCCTCTACCACGAATTTTAGATTTGTAGCTACCTGTCATCATTCCATCAACCAAACCTTTGGTTTTGATTTCAAGTTCACGAATACGTTTTAGAAGATCTTTAATTTCAGACAATTGAATTCTATGGAGCACGAACTTTTTCTAAGATTTTATTAATCAAATCATCAGAGGTGTTACCTTCAGCCTCAGCTTCAAATGTCAAGATAATTCTGTGACGTAAAACATCATTTGCAATAGATTTTATGTCTTCAGGAATGACAAATCCTCTTCCGGATAACAACGCATGTGCTTTTGCTGCAAGTATTAACCAAATTGATGCACGAGGAGATGCACCAAATTCGATTATACCATCTAACCCAAGATCATAATTTTTTGGATTTCGTGTGGCATCTACAATACTTGATACATACTCTTCAATTTTTTCATCGGCGTAAATTTTTTGGACAAAATTTTGTATTTCTAGAATTTTTTCTTTGGAAATAATGTTTTGTGCAGTGGGTTTATTTTCTTGGGTATTTCTTTGTATGATTAATTTTTCATTATCTTTTGAAGGATAATCAATTATTAGTTTTAATGCAAATCTATCAACTTGAGCTTCAGGTAATCGATAAGTTCCTTCACTCTCAATTGGGTTTTGTGTTGCAAGAACTAGAAATGGTTTTTCAATTTCATAAGTGTCACCATGAATGCTTACCTGTCGTTCTTGCATTGCTTCAAGTAATGCAGATTGAACTTTTGGTGGTGCACGATTAATTTCATCAGCAAGTATCAAGTTACTAAAAATTGGACCTTTTTCGGTTGTGAATTTTTCTTCTTTGTTATCATAGATTTTTGTTCCAATAATGTCTGCAGGTAGTAAATCAGGAGTAAATTGAATTCGACAAAAGTTTGAACTAATTGTTTTTGATAGCGTGTCAACCATCTTGGTTTTTGCCAAACCTGGTACACCTTCTAAGAGAACATGTCCATCAGCCATCATTGCAATAACCAATTTTTTTATTACTTGTTCTTGACCAACTATGACCTTTTGTACTTCGTCAACAATTTGCATTATTTGTTCAGCATATTGCTTTGATTGCTCGTTTAGAGACTGAATTTCTGGATTTGTGGAATCATATGAGGATTCAGTAGTCATAATATTCACTATTTTTTTGATTTTTGAATATAATAATGATCACAAGATAACCATAGTTGTACTATATCCAAAATGGTAGAATATGGCAAGGATAAATATCCAGAATGAAGACATGAGTTAGATGGTTAACGATTCAGAGATTGTACTACATGTCTGCTTCCTATGCAATATCAAAAGAAGGTAGATGGAAAATTTGTATGGCAGTGCTTTAGATGTGGAAAGAAATATTTTGTTTTTACAGAAGACGGAAAAACGATTATTGAAGAAACATGGGGACCGCCAAGATAACTTCATGTATAGTAAAATAGGAGATTATTCATGAAGGAATCTGAAACTTTTGGTGCTGAAAAAGGATCTGGAGAAGAGCTTGTGCAATGGATGAATGAAGAGGCAAAGAAACGTAAGCAAAAATTTGAAGCCAGATTATATGTTTATACCATAAAGACAGAGAATTTTGGAACATTTGAGATGTTTTCGTGGATGGGAGATGTCAAAACTGCAAGAAGCTTGATAGTTAAAGCAAGTAGAAAATTTCGGGTAAAAGTAATCGAAGGAGGATACAAGGCAAAAGAGAAAATTTACAGTACAAAAAAATCAGATTTTGCAATGGTAAGAAAAGGGGATAGAGTGATAGGACATCTAAAATTCACTGCAGCAAGATTTGGAAAAGGTGATTGGGAATTAGTTGAGGAAGAGAGAAAATGACAACAGTTGGGATTGTTGGAACAGGTATGCTTGGTGAAGCAGTAGGACTTCATCTAATGGATGTAGGTTACAAAGTTATTGTATTCAATAGAACAAAAGAAAAAACAAAAAGACTGAAAGAGAAAGGAGCTAAAGTTGCAGATACACCAAAACAAGTTGCAGAAGATTCTGATGTAGTAATCACAGTAGTAAAAGATGCAGATGCAGTAAGAGATGTAATTTTTGGAGAAAAAGGAATCATGGAAGGAAAACACAACGGAATGTGTATTGCAGATATGAGTACAGTTAATCCAAATGCAACAAAAGAGATTTCAAAACAGGTTACTGAAAATGACGTAGACTATATGGAAATTCCAGTCATGGGAGGTCCAAATGTTGCAATAAAAGGAAAGTTAGTCATCATGGCATCAGGAAAAAAAGAGATTTTTGAAAAATGTAAACCGCTTTTTGAATCAATAGCAGAACAAACAGTGTACTTAGGAGAAACAGGTACTGCGCATTCAATAAAACTTGCAATGAACTTACAAATTGCAATGTTAGCATTGGCACTTTCAGAAGGAATTACATTGACAAAAAAAGCAGGATTTGACCCAGAAATATTTCTCAAAATATTGAATTCTACTTATTTCAAGACAGGGATGAGTGAAGGAAAGGCGCACAATATGATTAGTGAGGACGTAAAACCAACATTTACTCTTGCGAATCTAAAAAAAGACTTGGATACAATCAACGATGCTGCAGAATCCTTTGATGCAGAATTACCTATGGCAAAGATTGCAAGAAAAATTTATGCAGATGCAACAGATGCAGGATTTGGAGATATAGATTATACAGGAATAATTTCATACATTAGAAAATTATCTAAAGATTGAATTATTCTTGATTGGACATCGATGCCAAGAGTCGTTTATCTTTGTATTTTATGACATGAGATACACCATGCTTTGGGAAGACACCATAAATCAAGCGTGCCTTTTCAACAACAGAGTCTTTGAGCGATACCATTAGGAATTGACTGCCTTCTGAGCGTTCTTTGATAATGTTAGATAGTTTTTCGGCGTTTGGTGCATCAAGGTGTGCATCAACTTCATCGAACATGTAAAATGGAGAAGGGTTTAGTTTTTGTAATGCAAGTACAAATACTGTTGCTGCAAGTGTTTTCTCACCACCACTAATTGATGTAGATTCTCTTTTTGGTTTTCCAGGGAATTGAATTAGATAGTTTAGTCCAGAATTGAAAATATCATCTTCATTTTCAATTTCAAGCCAAGCAGTTCCACCTGTCATCTTTGAGAATGCATCTTTAACTTGAGAATCAACTATGTCAAATGCATCCAAGAATGTTTGTCGTTTGTCTTTTTCAACAGATTCAATGAATGCAACAATTGTATTACGTTCTTTTTCAAGCATGTTCTTTTTAGACGAAGATGACTTGTAGCCGTTTGAAATTTCTACATATTGTTGAGGTGCACCGGCATTTAGTGAGTTACGAATACGATTCTGTTCAGATTCAAGTGAGGATATTGTAGATTCTACATCAAATACTTCAATAGTTATATCAAAACCAAATGTGGCAAGAAGTGAGGTAATTTTTGATTCTTTCTGACGCAAGTCAGTAAGATCACGATTTAATGAATCAGTATTACGTTCACGAGATGAGATTTCTTTTGTTTGTTCACGATCTTTGGAATTGAGGTTTTCAAGACTAGTATCAAACTCCTGCATTCTATCCACAGATGTACCTGACGTTTCAATTAATTTCTGTTCTTCATCACGGAGTTTTTCAAGTTCAGTTTGAGAAGTTTCCATGTCTTTGGTTGCACGACGTATATCAACTTCCAAATGATATTTTTCTTGATTCATAGATGAACAGGTCTGTTGTAGATTTTTCTTTTCACCAGTAATTTTTGTGTCATATGCCATTAATTCAGCAAGATAGGATTGTTTTGTTTTTAATTTGCTTTGAATAGGCTCTAGTTTCTTGTCTTGTTCTTCCATTTGTTGATTTACAAGAGTAATCTCATTTGCGATAGCATCCATTTGAGGTTCAGCATAATTTTCACGAACAAGTTTTTTCTGAGATTCAAGGGATTCAAGATGAGATTTATGATTGATTAATTCTCGAGAAATTCGTTCCTGGGTTCGTTGTAATTGGTTATATCAACTTCTAAATGATATTTTTCTTGATTCATAGATGAACAGGTCTGTTGTAGATCTTTCTTTTCACCAGTAATTTTTGTTAATTTTGAGATTTTAGAATTATTATCAATAACAACAGAAGTCGTTTTTGCTTCAAAAAATTCACCAGATAAAGTGATTGCCTTGAAACCTGATTTAGATAAGGTGATTGCAACATTTCTTGATTCTACTAAAACAACATTTCCAAAGAGGAATTTTTTCAAAGGCATGAATTTTTTATCACAATTTACATAATCAGAAAGCATTCCTAAAACTCCGTTTTGTTTTGGAGATTCAATATTGATTTCAGGAATTGCCTGGAGAGGTATTATCTTTAATTTTGGTAATTTTTTATCAGTTACAAATTCTGCAAGAGAAATTAATGATTCAAAGTCTTTAACAACTACAGCTTTAATCCAATCAGAACATACTGCAAGAGATGCACGTTCATATTTTTTATCCCATGAAAGAATTTCATATACAAGACCTTCAATTCCAAAGTCTTGTGTACTATGCTTTAACTTTGAAATAGAATAATCCTCATGCATTATTCCTTTTGCGAATTTAATTTTTGTTTCATATCTGTTTGCACCTTTTGATGATGCATCAATTAGATCAGAAAGTTCATGTACATCTTTTTCAGATTTTATTTTTTCATCAGAGAATTTTTTTATTCTTGAATTGATTTCGGAAACAGAATGTTTATGGTTTTGAATTATACGTTCAAGTTTAATTTTTTGGCGTTCAAGTGTTTCAAGACTTTGTATTATTGCATTTAGTTTTTCTTGATTTGAATTTATTTTTTCATTTCCATTAGAAGATTGTGATTCAAATTCTCCAACAGATAGTTTTGCTGCAGTTATTTTGTTTGTTAGTTTTTCAATTTTTCCATCCACATCTTTTTTTTGCGTGATTATGTGAGATTGTTTTCGTAACGCTTCATTTTTTTGTACCCGTAAAGATTTTGTTCTTTCATCAAATGAATTAACTGTCTCACGGAGTTTTCTTATTTCATCTTTAAAGTATGAGATTTGGGATTCAGAAAATGATTTTTGAATTTTCATGTTTTCTAAATTAACTGTGTGAGTTGGAAGGTTTTTGTCAATTTCAGTAAGGCGATTTGTGCTAGTCTTTATCAAACTGTCAGATTCATCAAATTTTCTTCGTTCATAGCTAAGTTTGGTTTCAATTTCAGATTTTGATTTGTTAAAGGCATTAACTTCATCCATGAATTTGGTTTTTTGAGTTCTTATTTCAGAAGCATCTTTTCGTACAGATGCACGTTCTTCTTCAAGATGTTTAATTTCAGAATTCAAGGAATTGAGAGTTTTTTCTTTTGATGATTTTTCAGATTGAATTGTTTTCAGATTTGATGCAGCAGATATTGCCCTATAACGATTCAATTCACGTTCAAGCAAGTCATATCGAAGTTTTTTGTTACGTTCTTCTTCTAATTCATCAATTCTTTTCTTAACCTCACCCATTTTGGCCATGGCAATCTCAAGTTTATGATCAGCATCGGTTAGTTGTTTTTCAGCCTCTTTTTTCTTCTCATCAAATGCAGAAAGACCAATCAAATCCTCTATGACGATTCGTTTTTCCTCAGATGTCATCTCAGAGATTCGAGTTACAGTTCCCTGTTGAACGTTATTAATTTGATTTAGACCCGCATTTGCAATTTCCATCAAGTCAAGGACTTTTGAACGAATAACCTTCTTTTTGTTAAGATAGTAGATATTGTCACCTTTGTCATTCATTTCTCTAGTAATTGTAACAATATCAGAGTCAACAGGTATTTTTCTATCAGTGTTATCAAAGTGAACACTTGTTCGTGCCATTTTTGGTCCACGTCTAGTTGAACCTTCTACATCATGCATTAATGCACGTAAGTTTGGTGCACGCATTACCTTAGGCCTGTTTTCACCTAAAGCAAAAGTAATTGCATCTAAAATGTTACTTTTACCTGATCCATTTGGTCCAGATATAGATACAAGACCAGGTTCAAAATCTACAATAGTATTCTTAAATCCAAATGATTTGAAACCAAAGATCTCTACTTTTTTTACATGTACCAATACGGATCATATAATTTTGAATTGCATAATTAATGCGAACAAGTAATGTTGACTTTGGAAACAAACTTTGTAATGCTACGAAGAGAATTGTAGGGGTTATTCGCCTTTCACAAAGGCTTCGATTTTACTTTTTGCGACTGGATCGGTCATTTGTTCTATTGGATGTTTCATTAGATAAGCTGATGCAGGAATAATTGGACCACCCATACCACGATCGAGTGCTATTTTTGCAAGTCTTATGGCATCAATAACGATTCCAGCAGAGTTTGCCTTATCATCTACTTCAAGTCTAACTTCCATATTATATGGAATATTTGCCCATTGTCTACCTTCAATTCTCATAAACATGAGTTTGGTGTTGCCCAAGAAAGGAATGAAGTCAGATGGACCTACGTAGATGTTGTCATCGTCTAATCTATCGGTAAGTTGACTTTGAACACTTTCAGTTTTAGAGATTTTTTTACTGACAAGACGTTCTTGTTCTTTCATATTTAGAAAATCAGTATTTCCGCCAACGTTAATTTGATAGGTTTTTTCTATTTTTGTTCCTCGTTCATCACATAATCGTGCAAGAGTTCTGTGTACAATGGTGGCGCCAACTTGTCCTTTAATGTCATCACCAATTATTGGAATGTTTTTATCAGTAAACTTTTGTGCCCATTCTTTATCAGATGCGATGAATGCAGGCATGCAATTAACAAATGCAGTGTTTGTATCCAAACAAACTTGAGCCCAAAATTGAGTTGCTTTTTCAGATCCCACAGGCAAATATGAAACAATAATTTCAGTTCCTGTTTCTTCTAAAACTTTGATAATTTCTTCTCTTAGTTCAGATTCAGATTTTCCACTTTCAATTGGTTTTACTTTGTTTTCAACCCAAATTCCAACTCCATCTAATGCAGGGCTTTCATAGACATTTCCATTTGCCTTTGGCATATCATTTTTGTCTATCCAATCCACCATGTTAGGAGATTCATAGATTGCTTCATTGATTGGTTTTCCAATTTTATTTGCTCCAACATCAAATCCAGCAACAAATTCTATGTCATGAATAGTGTAATCACGTAGATTTTCATGAATTATGCCTGTAACCTTTTGAGAAGGATTTTTTGAATAATATTCTATTCCCTGGATAAGTCCGGAAAAACAATTTCCAAGTCCAACTAGGGCAACTTTGATTTTTTCAGGCATTCGTCAACTTGTAAATTACTTAGAGTTTAAAGTTTTCCTAGAAAGACAAATTATTTTACATGTAAAATAATGAGTATAGTATGACTGGAGAAATTACAATTAATGAGATCGTTCCAATTGATTTGGAAGGAGGAGTACTTGTTAACGGATTTCCATCAACAGGAATTACAAGTGCAATTGCAACAGAATCTCTGATAAATACATCAAATTTTGAATTAGGTGCAACAATTGATTCAGATAAGTTCCCTCCAATCAGCATAATAAGAGATGGAATGCCAAACTATGCCACAAGAATATTTGTTAACAAAGATCTGAAGGTGGGAATATTTTCATCATATCTTACATTAGATGTAACAATGCATAGATCCGCTGCAAGATTGATGTTAGATTGGGCAAAAGAAAAAAAATGTTCAACAATTGTTAGCAGTATAACAGTAAAAGGTTCAAGTGAATTAGAAGTTTTTGGAGTTGCATCAACAGGAAAAGCTAGAGGAAAACTTGTTGAAAAAGGAATTACTATGGTAGATCATGCAACAATTCCAGGGATATCAGGAATTTTGTTAAATGAAGGAGCAACAAGAGGGCAGGATGTTATCGTGTTACTAGTAAGTTCTAACAAAGAGATTCCAGACTTTCAGGCAACTGCAAATTTGTGTGATACATTTTCAAAAATTATTCCAGGTGTATCATGTAATCTGACAAAGCTTGAAAATGAATCAAAGATTATTGAAGAGCAATTGCAACAAGCTACACAAAATACAAAAGATTTAGGCGACCACATCTATCGTTAATATCTACATCAGACAAAATACATTATGGAAGAATTATTTGGTTTTCTAGGATTAGTTATAATTATTTCTGCATCAGGGGTGATGTCACCAGGACCATTATTTGCTGCAAATGTAATGTATGGTTTACGTGAAGGAAAAATTTCTGGTTTGAAAATGGCAGTAGGTCACACCATAGTCGAATTTCCATTGATATTACTTTTAGGGATAGGATTTTTTTCAATTGAAAGTATACCAGAAATTAGAACAACAATCACAGTTTTAGGAGCAATAGGTCTATTTGGATTTGCAATTATACAGATAAGAGCAGTAACAAAAAAAGAGTTCAGTGTAGAAACAAAATCAAAACAAGGGCCATTAGTTGCAGGAGTTCTTCTTAGTGCATTAAATCCATTTTTTATTATTTGGTGGTTAACAATTGGTCTTGTATTAATCTCAGAATCAATTGAAAGTTTTGGATTAATTGGAATAGTTATTTTATTTTTGTTTCACATATGGATGGACTACGTGTGGTTGTTCACAATTGCGGCATTTTCTTCAAAGGCCAAAAATTATCTCTCAAAAAGAAATTTCAAGATAATTATTGTAGGATTGAGCCTGATTTTGGTATATTTCGGCATTGATTTTTTGTTAAAACTCTAGTTAATTATGAGAAATATCAATCTCTATTGTAGAAACATTTCGTGTTTTACCATCTTTTGATTCTAAAGCATCTGAAGAGATTCTAACATCAGATATTGAATAGCCAATTGAATGCATTCGTTTTAGAATGAATTGTGATACATCAACTGCCTGCGTTATTCTTTTTCCACGTGCCTTTATGGTAACAGTTGGTAAAGTAGACAATTGTGTCAATGTAGAATTAACAGCACTTTGTGGTTCTGGTTCAGGTGCACTTTGTGGTTCTGGCTCAGGGGCACTTTGTGGTTCTGGTTCTGATTTTTTTGAATCCTCCAGAATTTCATTAAGTATGTCGTCTGCATCGGAATTTGAACTCATCAAACTGTAAAACTAGTTTATTGTTTTTTAAGCTTCTCTTTTTCAATGTAAGATTCTAGTACTGAATGAATATCTTCATCCTTCGATGATTTGATTTTTTCAACAATGTCTGATTCTTCAATTTCAAAGCAATTCAAGAATTCCTGATGATCCTTGAAAACTAAAATGACTTTTTCTTTGAATATACAGTGATAAAATTTTTCAGGCTCCATTATTTCAGGTTTTAATTTAACACCATCATCATTTACTTCAATTGGAGATTCCATTATACATGAATAATATAATTCAGATATAAAATTACGTAATTGTAATAAGAATTGAATTTTAAAACTAATCATGGAAAGACGAGTTGTATTTCATATTGATTTTGATTATTTTTATGCACAATGTGAAGAGATTAGAAATTCCAAAATTAAAGGAAAATGTGTAGCAGTGTGTATATTTTCAGAGAGAGGAGGAGATAGTGGAGCAATTGCAACTGCAAATTATAACGCAAGAAAATTTGGTGTAAAGTCAGGCATACCAATTATTTTAGCAAAAAATAAACTAAAAGAACAAGATGCAGTTTTCTTACCAGCTGATTTTGATTATTATTCAGAAATTTCATCTAAAGCAATGGAAATAATTGAAAAATATGCAGATGTGTTTGAGTATGTTGGTAGAGATGAAGCATACCTAGATGTGACAAAAAAAATAGAAGGTGACTTTGATAAAGCTCAACACTTAGCACAACAATTAAAAAATGAAATAAGAAATAATCTAAAATTAACATGTTCAATTGGAATAACTCCAAATAAGTTACTTTCAAAAATTGCATCTGATTTTAAAAAACCAGATGGACTTACAACTGTCAAACCAGAACAAATTGAACAATTTTTATCGTCATTGAAAATAAGAGAGATTCCTGGAATAGGTAAAAAAACTGAAGATGTTTTTTCACAGATGAATGTGAATACGATTGAAGAGTTAACAATGATAGATGTATTTGATTTGAATAAAATATTTGGAAGAAAAACTGGAGGATATATTTTCAATTCTGCAAGAGGGATAGATAATGAAGCAGTGAAGCCAAGACCACCAACAATTCAATTTAGTAAGATTACAACTTTGAAGAAGAATTCTAAGGAACTGGAATTTTTACAAGAAAATGTACAAGAATTATGCATTCAATTGAATAAACTTGCAATGGAAAATAACAAAATGTATCGCTCAATTGGAATTCAGTTTGTTAATGAAGATTTGTCTACAAAAACAAAGTCAAGAATGTTAAGAAATCCAGGAAATAATCTTGAAGAATTAAAAAAAATTGTAAATCAGTTATTAGAAGAAGCGTTAGTAGAGCAAGAAATGTTAGTAAGAAGAATAGGAGTTAGGATTTCAGAATTTTCTGATGTTGAAGGTCAGAGTGACATTACGAGTTATTTTTAGATTCTTTTTGAGATTCTATCTTTTTGAGACGTTTTGTCTCAATTGCAGTTACAACCAATAAGAAAATAAACAGCCACGGAAGGAACATAATTTCTCCAGCTACAGAATGAAATTCTTCCCAAGCTTCAGGATCAGTTGTTACTTTCAATGCATAAACAGATAGTGAAAATATTCGGATCATGTTTACAAATATTGTTCCAAAAATTCCTATAGCAAAGTATACTATTTTTCTATTACGTGGAATTCTCATTTTGATTAAAAATGCCATCATGACAAGAGAATAGATGATAATACTGTGAACACCAGCAGAAGGCCAGAATACCTGTAAAGCAAATGGTCCAAAATCACCATTCAAGAACATTAGATTATCACGAGCTGTTGCAACGCCAAGATCAAGTGCAGTTATGACCCAAACGTTGGCTTGTACAAAGTATGGAACAATGTATTGTAAAGGACCAAGTGTATCATATGGGCCATTTTCTGCCAAACAGTATTGCAAGTGATGCAGTAACGAAAATTGCCATTACAGCAAAATCAAACAACCAAGGCCAAGAATATTCTAAGACACCAAAGACATCAACTAAACTCATGATGTAATCATGTACACCAAATTCAAGTGAGATGTAGTAAGCGATTGTTAGTGCTGCTAATGGTATGCAATAAAAAAAGCGCTTTTTTGGTATGGCAAATTTTAGACCAATTAGTTCTGCTGCAAGAAATGCACCTGCAAATAAGAATCCACCACGGCCTTGATTCCAGCTAAGACTGAAACTATCAGGATAAATTACAATTGTAAAGAAGATTGGAGATAACACAAGCAAAATTGCTATCATAACGCTCTTGTTTTCCATTGAGTGTTTTTTGGAGACTCTCAATAAATATGCAAATATTAGAAGAAATCAGACATACTAGTCTGTTCTATGAGTTTGAGCATTTTTCCGTGAGATAACCACTCGTTTTTACTTATACTCATACGTTTTGTAGCAAGATCAATTGCATCATTTAATGAAAATACTTCTTGAGGGGAACTCTTCATAGCTTCACGTATACCTTCACGAACTTGCCATACACCAACAGGTACCGCATATTCAGGTTGAATTTCTCTAAAGATCATAACACCAGATTGTTTTTGGATTTTTTCAAGGTATTCAGCAACGGCTAGCTTTCCTGCAAAATATGCACCTGCAATAGTAGGAGGATGATCTATACCTTTTGCGTTTTCATAATCACTTCCAAATCCAATAGAGTTTTTGTCATGCCATGCCTCTTGCATTTCAAATAACCATCTATGTGGAAATAAAATCACAGAGAATATGTTTCCCAGATGATCAAAACGAAATACTAGAAACTGATCTAGAATGTCAAAATTCAGAATATCTAACATCAATTCATTAGATATGATTTGATCAGTTGCAGTAATGCTCCATTTTGTTGGTACTAACTTTCTGTTTTTTCCAAACATTCCAATGCTGAAACATTTTTGAATTTTTGAAATTTCAATTCCAGAATTGTACAATTTCATTACTGCATCTTCTGCTTTTAGATCAGTATCATAGTATGCACGTTCAATTGGCTTGATAGAAGAATTTGGAGAAAATTTTGCACTCTTGATTTCACCAATAGGTCCAAAAGGTGCATTTTGTCCATCAATTGACGGAATCGGAGCAGGGTTTTTTAGAAATTTTACTTCAGAATCAATTGACCCAGAAGACATGGCTAATTCATGTAAACTTTCAACAAAACGACTGCCTGTATCTTCTATACCTGTTTTCTGAATTCCCCGTACAAGGTTTAATCTATAATTAACAATTTCTTCAAGATTTTTTCCAATCCATTTTTCAGGAGAATCTAGAAGTTGAGTGTCACCATGAATTGGAGGAAGCATGGGACCAATTCCTACTTTGGGATATCCATATGAGCCTACAAAGACAGATGGTGGACTAGAACCTTGTATTTCGTTTGACGAGAATAGATTAGCATATTTTGATAAATATTCATGCCAGTTTTGTTCAATTCCTTTTCTTATTTCTGAACCGGTTCTAGGCATGAATTTCAGTATATTTTATGAATAATAAATAATTCATAACTAAATAATTGACATAAAGTTAAAGACATCTAAAAAATAATTTTATTCAAATGAAAGAAAAAAGAATTGTTTCGTTTTTACCTAGCGCTACAGAATTAATTTATGAATTAGGTGCAAAAGATAGATTACATGGAGTAACACATGAGTGCGATTATCCTATAGATGCAAAAAACAAACCAAGAGTGATAGAAAGTGTTTTTGATCCAGAAAATATGTCAAGTAAAGAAATTGATGAAAAAATTTGTTTTCTTTCAGAAAAAGGAGAGGATATTTACAAACTGGTTCAGAAAAATTTGAAGAGTGCAAAGCCAGATCTTATAATTTCACAGGAGATTTGTGAAGTTTGTTCAGCATATACAAATCAAGTTAAAAAAGCATTGGACATACTAGATGACAAACCAGAAATTTATTCTATGAGCCCTCATGATATACAAGGAATACTCCAATCTGTAAAAGATATTTCAAAAATTATCGGAGAAGTAGAAAACGGTGAGAGACTCATCAGTGAATTAAATTCAAGAATTAAGAATGTAAGAGAAACACAGTGTGAGGAAAAACCAAAAGTTCTAGGAATTGAATGGTTAAACCCATTTTTTACTGCAGGGCATTGGGTTCCAGACATGATTGAATGTGCAGGAGGAATTAATATGATTACAAAAAGTGGAGAGCATTCAAGAAAAATGGAAATTGATGAAATTGAGAATGCAGATCCTGACGTGATTGTTTTAATGCCATGTGGATTTGGAATAGAAAGAACAGTTTCAGAATATGAAAAATATTTGAAAGATGATTCAAGATGGAATAAATTAAGAGCGGTAGTTGGAAATAGAGTATTTGTAGTAAATGCAAATTCATTTTTCAGTAAACCAAGTATCAGAGTTTTTACTGGAATAGAGATACTTGGAAAAATTTTACATCCAGAGATTTTTTCAGAGTTAGAGGTGCCATCTAATTCGTTTTTAAAAATATAGAAAGATTTTCTATTATTGGTCGTCAGTCTCGTCTAATTCATCAGAATCATATGCTCGCTTTGACGGACGAGTTGGAATGAAGAATCTCGACATGATTGAGTATTACAGTTTTTAAAGTAATTTTAGTGGGTTGTAAAAAATTGTCTTTTTGCATTAACAATGTTTAACCTAACTACAAATTGACCTTGCATTCACGTGACAAAGACTTTATCGTAACAAAAACAACAGTGATGAGTATTCCAATTGAGATTAGACGTATTGGTATTTCATATGTAGTTACAAATGATGTTGCAATACTTCCTGCAGTTCCAAATGTAGTGATTAAAGAAAATGCAATTGGCCCACAAGAACATGCTCCTGCAGATGCACCAAAAATTGTGCCAAGAATACTTGTTCCAAGTTTTCTAGTTTGTTTGATCAGTTTCACACGATAAATGTTGAGAGATACTGCAACTGCAGAAAGAGATGAAAGAATTACAATTAATGTAAAGCTAAGAATTGTATCTTGATAAATTGAAAATACCAAAAATGGTTCAAAGTATAAAAATTCTGAAATTGAGATTAATGGGATAAAAAGTAAGAAAAAGATTCCAATGGAAATTAATATGTAAGAAGGTTTTGAGTAAACAATTTTAAAAGAACTACTCAATTTAGAGCATTGATTCTATTATATCTTCAAATGTAGAATATGGATGTGCACCAATAATTTTTTTCCATTCACCCTGATTGTTAACTATTACAAATGTAGGAGTGCTATTTGCACCAAATTCTTTTTTAGACATTTGCATGTTAAAATTAACTTGTGCTCTATGATCATCAGTTGTCATACACTTGTCAAACTGTTCAATATCAAGACCTAGATTAAATGCAAATGCTTGTAATCTGTTTGCATTAGCCCATCCATCATCAATTTCTTGTTGGAAACGGAATAGC
>LUML01000049.1_pt1 | contig 19710 bp, 20 predicted proteins | sample 729661 | NCBI WGS metagenome assembly LUML01 (sample SAMN03860264, study PRJNA289734) | marine metagenome | biome: seawater column; feature: ocean; material: water; isolation source: Red Sea water column Station 22 - depth 10m | place: Saudi Arabia: Red Sea | collected 2011-10-15 | depth 100 m | reverse complement strand
ACCCCATTGTGAATTAGGTGTCAGTTCAGACTTATTACCTGAGGATTGTTATGAGTATGCAAATACCCCAGTTGAACTTTTTACGAAGCTCAATCAACTAAACTTCAAATCAATAGTTATACCGCATGGAAATACTTGGGGTTTTTATTCACCACCACTAACAAGTCTAGATAAACAACTACAGGAGGGCTTTCACGATGAAAATATACAGATCCTCTTTGAAGTTATGTCTGGTCATGGGAACTCAGAAGAATACAGGCCTTGGAGAGCAGCAATAATAAATGAAGATGGGTCATTTGGATGTCCTGAACCTACAAATGACTACTTACCTAGTTGTTGGAGAGCAGGGGAGATCATTGCGGAAAGATGTTTGAGTGAGGGAAACTCAGAATCCCTATGTAAAATAAGAGAACTTGATGCTCGACAGAACTATTTAGCTTTAGGCTCATCAGGCTATCTAGCGATACCGGGAGCTGAAATTGAAGATTGGTATGATTCTGGTCAGTGTAAGGATTGTTTTATTCCTTCATTCAATTATAGGCCAGCAGGCTCAGCTCAATATGCTTTATCCCTGACAAATTTTGAGCAGGAGAAACCTAAACGGTTTAGATTTGGTTTTATAGCTTCAAGTGACAACCACAGAGCACGACCAGGTACTGGTTATAAAGAAAAAGATAGATTTGTGACCACGGAAGCAAATGGGCCCTCTAGTGAAGCTATTGCAGGTGTTTTATATCCCAAATCTCCGCCAGTTGCTGAATCTATAGATTACGGAGGGAGAGAAGGCTTGATTGGTATGGGATTCAGGGCTTTTGAAGTAGAAAGACAGGCTTCCTTTTTTACTACAGGCGGCTTAGCTGCTGTCCATTCTACTGGAAGAGATAGGCAATCCATATGGGATTCTATGAAACGAAAAGAAACTTACGGTACCAGCGGCGATAGAATTCTACTTTGGTTTGATCTTATTAATGGGGACAATAAAATTCCTATGGGTGGAGAGATAGCTACTTTGGAAAATCCCAAGTTTCATGTCAAAGCTGTAGGGTCTTTGAAACAAAAACCAGGCTGTCCAGATTTTAGGGATTCAACAGTTTCTGAAGAAGATATAGAGAGAATTTGTAAAAACGAGTGCTATAACCCTTCTGACGAAAGAAAAATTATTACTAGAATTGAAGTAATAAAAGTTTCACCCCAAAACATTATAGGGGAGGATGTTGATAATCTTATTGAAGATCCGTGGAGAGTATTTAATTGCCCTCTAGATCAAAATGGCTGCGAAGTAAGCTTTGAAGATAAAAGTTATTCAGTAAATCAAAGAGATGTATCTTATTATGTCAGGGCTATTCAAGAACCATCTTCTTCAGTAAATGCTAAAAACATTAGGTGTGAATACAATGAAAAAGGTGAGTGCATAAAAGTAAACTTGTGTTACGGAGACTTTAGAACTGCTAAAGACGATGACTGCTTAACTATGATAGAAGAGAGAGCTTGGTCTTCGCCTATATTCGTTGATTACCTTTAGAAAATTTATTTATTAATTTGGTTTAAGGATTCATCAACCAAGTCAACTAAATCATTAACACCAATCGCTTCCCCAGCTATCTTTACTAGTTCAAGGAAGGACTGATTCGATTGGGAAGGTGATATGTCTGTATTTTTAATACAAGTCCTAGCTATCTGAGCTATAAGGAGAAAACTAAATGCATTGGTTGGTCTTCCTTTCTTGTCTTTCAAATTTGATACGGTTTCTGCAGAAGCAGACCTGAGTATTTCAAGACTTTTCGTTAAGCCCGATAAGTATTTGTAGTCGAGGTTATTTGATATATGACTTTGCAGTAAAAATGATCTTGCGCCAGGAAAGAGTTTACTCAGATTCTCAGAAAGCATTTCAGCTTGTAATGATATTTCATCCAATTGAATCCTTATATCCGTATAACTTGGTGCTCTTCTAAAAACTGTTTCCTCAAATTTGTAAGTGGTAATAGCATTCTCTAGATCTGATATAAGTCCAGCGGGAAGTTCAGGAATAATTTTTTTTACTTTGGCTAGCAATCTTGCAGGTAATTTATAGGGGTTTTTAAAATTAAGCTCTTCCCCTGATAAGCTTGAAATTTTACGATATTTACTTTTTGGCATTTGCCACATATTAATATATGGTAGCGATCTTATGAAGGGGAATGATTGAATTCATGGAAGACGTAAATCAAAAGTCTAAACTTTCTTTTTCTACTAAATTTTATTACGGATTCGGTTCAATTTCTTTTGGGATAAAGAACAATGGATTCAGTTATTTTGTTCTGTTTGTATACAGCTCAGTACTTGGCTTACCGGCGTGGATGGCTGGTTTAGCATTAAACATAGTTTTAGTAGCCGATGCCATTACAGACCCTTTGGTTGGTTACTACTCGGATAGACTTAGATCTAGATGGGGAAGAAGGCATCCTTTCATGTATGCTGCTGCATTACCTGTTGCAATTACTTATTTTTTTCTGTGGACGCCGCCTGAAAGCCTTACCGATTGGCAGCTTTTTTCATACCTTCTAGCTTGCGCTATCGTCATTAGAGTTTTTATTACTTTCTATGAGATTCCATCTGTGTCTTTAGGTCCTGAGCTTACAGACAATTATGTCGACAGAACTTCTTTGATGGCTTATCGATATTTCTTTGGTTGGTTTGGAGGCTTAACAACTTATAACTTGGTTTGGTTTTGGTTTGGACCTAGAAATGTAACAGCTGAGTATGCAGACGGTAGATATAACCCAGCCGCGTGGTCTGAGTATGGATTTGTGGCAGCTGTACTAATCTTTTTAGGGATTATTGTCACAAGCATAGGTACTCATAAACATATTCCAGATCTTATAGAACCCCCGCAAAGAAAAATTACTTTGGGGGCTGTTTTTAGAGAACTATTTGAAACCTTATTAGCTAATAAGTCTTATATATTCCTTTTTTTATCTGGTTTATTAGTGGCTATAGCTGGAGGAATAGAAGCTGCTTTTTCAGTTTATTTTGATAGCTATTTTTGGGAGTTAGATACGAATGAAATGTTAATAAGAGGCTGTTGTATTTATCTTTCTCCAATCATAGCTTTAATCTTAGCTCCGAAGCTATCTGATCGATTAGGTAAGAAACAGACAGTGATGTCCGTGTGGGCCTTCCAAATATTTTTTGCTGCTCTGCCTTTTGCATTACGATACATAGATTTAACTTATGGAACTTCAATACTTCCACCTAATACAAATGAAGAAAATCCAACTTCTTGGCTTTTAACTTTTCTTTGTGTTCATGTAGTCATAAATGTTGCAGCCGCAATTATTGTTTTCTCGACCCTGAGTTCTATGTTGATGGATTTAGTTGAAGACATTCAACTTGAAACAGGACGAAGGGAAGAGGGAGTCTTATTTTCAGCTAGAAGTTTTGCCGATAAAGCTGTTAGTGGTTTTGGTCTAACATTTGCTGGTTTTATTCTAACTTTTATTGCTTTCCCTGAATCTTCAGTAATAAGAGAAACATACAACGGAATGGTGCCAGAAACTATTTTAGCTAATTTAGCTCTGTGGTATGTACCCATATGTATCGTTTCATTTAGTGCTGCTTTACTTATGGTCCAGGGCTATTCTCTAAGCAGAACTGCACACGAAGAAAATGTAGCCAATCCAGATACCAAAGTCTGGAAAGGTGATTAGATTGTTATTTGAAACTTACCTGGATACCCCAATAGGTGAGCTAGGTTTACTTGCTGATGATACAAACTTATTGGAAATAAGTTTTAAAGGGTTAAAGGGGCTTTCTATTAGAGGAAAGTCAAAAAAAGAAAGATTTAAACTAGAGATTGAACAACTAGATCAGTATTTCTCTGAAAAAAGAAAATCTTTCACAATCAGTACTCAAATTGTAGGAACTGATTTTCAAAAAAAAGTCTTTAAGACCATGAGAAATATTAAATATGGTGAAGTATTAACCTACAAAGAACTTGCAGAAAAAGCTGGCCACCCTAAAGCTTACCGAGCTGTTGGTAGTACTTGTGGAGCAAACAGGATTCCAATAGTTATTCCTTGCCATAGAGTTGTCTCCTCTTCAGGACTGGGAGGTTTTGGAGGAGGATTAAGACGTAAAAAATTTTTACTTAATCTAGAAAGTAACTAAAATTAGCTTTCTTAGAGATAATCTTAGCCATGTCAGCGTGTTCAAAAATAGAATCAGTTCTAAAAGAGAATTTAGAACCTTCTCATTTAGAGGTAATTAATGAAAGTTTTATGCACAACGTGGAGCCAGGTGCTGAATCTCATGTAAGAGTTATTGCCGTATCAGAAACGTTTGATGGATTAAATCTTGTAAAACGGCATCAGGCTATATACAAGTTGATAGGAGAGGAACTTGCAGGGCCTATTCATGCAATTACTTTGCATACTTTTACAGCAGATGAATGGCAAGAAAGAAATGAGTCAACTCACCCTTCACCAGATTGTGAAGGAGGAAGCGCTCAAGAATCTAGCGACTAAAGCAAATGAGTTCAGTAACAATTGTTACCTTTTATAAGGTTGTTTCAATAGAGAACGTGCATAAGCTCAAAAGAGAAGTTGAACGAATAGCTTTTAAAGAAAACCTGTCCGGTACTTTTTTTGCAACACCCCAAGGAAATTACTACCCTTAGAAGGCAGCTTTGATATTTTTGATCTAAAAGGAAAAGAAGTAACCCCTGACGAATGGAATGATTACCTAGAAGATCCTGAAACAATAGTACTGGATGTAAGAAATGAATATGAAACGCGTATCGGAAGTTTTAAGAATTCTTTAATACCGGAAACAAAGCACTTCACTGATTTACCTGAATATATTCAAGACAATAAAAAATTATTTAAAAACAAGAAAATAGCTATGTTTTGTACAGGTGGTATTAGGTGTGAAATAGCATCTTCCTTTTTTATGAGTCAAGGCTACGAAGATGTCTATCAACTAAAAGGCGGTGTCTTAAATTATTTCGATAAAGTTAATAAGGACAATAACCTTTGGGAAGGAGAGTGCTTTGTGTTTGACGAGAGAGTTTCAGTTAACCCTGATCTAGAAGAGGGTAATTTTGAACAATGTTTTGGTTGCAGAAGACCAATATCTAAAGAAGACATGAATTCTAAAAAATACAAGAAAGGTGTATCTTGTCCTTATTGTTATGATTTTTCTTCTAAAGAAGATAAAACTAGATTTGCTCAGAGACAGAAACAAATTGAATTGGCCGAATCAAAGGGTTTGAAGCACATGGGTCAATCCGCAAGGAAATAGTTTAAATAGATGCCCAATAAGATTCTTAATTCCTTTGCTTCTGTTATTTCTCAGAAACCGATAGTAGTTTTAGCCATAGGGTTAGTATTACTTTTAGTTTCAGCCTTCAATATTCCAAACTTTAAACTTGAAGCTTCTTCAGACTCTTTAGTTTTAGAAAATGATGAAGATCTGAGGTATTACCGTGAGATTAGCAATGAGTATTCAACGGGCGATTTCTTAGTAGTCCTTTTTACTCCAGAGAAGCCTTTATTTTCTATTGAAAGTATTAAGAACGTTAGAACCCTCTCGGATAGATTTGAGAAACTTGATGGAGTTAGAGACGTACTGAGCTTTCTTGATGCTCCTTTGCTTTTTAGTCCAAAGATGTCTATGAGTGAACTTGCCGATAACCTCAAGACAATTGAAGAGGAAGGTGTGGACCTGAACTTGGCTAAACAAGAATTTCAAGACAGTCCTTTATATACAGAACTGTTAGTCAGTAAAGATGGAAAAACTACTGCACTGCAATTGAATTTAACGGAAAGTGAGGAATACGATGCGGCCATACAAAAGCGTTATCAATTGAGACAAAAGTTAGCTGAGGGTGGAGAAGAAAATATAGAAGAGCAGATAGTTCAAGTTAACTCTTTAATCAGTGACTTAAACAATCAAGAAGCCAAAGACAGGGATAAACTCATTACAGAAGTCCGAGAGATCCTCAATGATTCTTCGGAATTTGGTTCTTTGTATCTTGGAGGCACAGCAATGATTGCTTCGGACATGATGAGCTTTGTTAAAAGCGATTTAAATTACTTTGGTGTTGGCGTTTTTGTAATTTTTATTTTGACTCTTGGAATAGTCTTTAGAAGGTTACGGTGGGTAGCCCTACCGCTTTCTTGCAGCGCTGTGGTCGGGTTATTCGTTGTAGGGTTTTTGGGATTAGTTGATTGGCGAGTCACTGTTGTTTCTTCCAACTTTATTGCTCTGCTACTGATAATCTCAATCTCTTTATCAATTCATATCATTGTTAGGTATCAGGAGATTGCGGGTAGAGAACAGTCTTTGAGTCAGAATGAACTAGTCTCTTTAACCATTCAAGAGATGTTTAGACCATGTCTTTATACAGCGTTAACAACAATGGTAGCTTTTGCCTCTCTTTCTATAAGTGACATTAAACCGGTAATTGAATTTGGCAAGATGATGGTGATGGGAATTTTATTTGCTTTTATTTTTACTTTTACTGTTTTGCCTTCCATCATTTCATTAATCAATAAATTAAGTTCAGATTCTGAAAAAGACTTCAGCAAAGGGCTGACTCTTCACTTTGCTTCTTATACTTCTAATAATGGCAAAGTAGTAGTAGCTTTGAGTTCTCTCTTATTGATTGTGTCACTAATTGGAATTACTAAATTAACGGTAGAAAATAGATTCATAGATTACTTCAAAGAATCAACTGAAATTTATCAAGGAATGGAACTTCTTGATCTTAAGTTAGGAGGTACAGCACCCTTGGATATCGTTTTAGAATCTCCTCAAGACTTTGTGCAAGAGTCAGCTGACTTCGATGACGATTTTGAGGATGATTTCGGATTTGATGAAACTTCAAGCAATGGCTACTGGTGGAATATTATTAATATTAAAAGACTAGAGGCTGTTCATGACTATATGGATTCTTTACCTGAAGTAGGCAAAGTTTTATCAGTAGCGAGCGGCATAAAGGTAGCTGAAGAATTAAAGGATGGAGAACCTATTTCAGAATTGGATTTGGCTCTTGTTAAGAATCTATTACCAGAAGATATAAAGGAAACACTTTTAAGTTCATACATAAGTGAAGATGAAAACCAAGTGCGGATATCTTCTAGAGTTCTTGAGACCAGTAAGACACTTAAAAGAAATGATTTGCTTAACGAAATTGAGAATACTTTAGAAAATGAATTTGGTTTTAAAAAAGGGGAGTACCGCCTGACTGGTTTAGCAGTTCTTTACAACAACATGCTTCAAAGTCTCTTTAGTTCTCAAATAGCAACTCTAGGAGTAGTTTTTGTAGTAATCATGATGATGTTCGTGGTTTTATTTCGTTCACTTTATCTGGCTGTCATTGGAATGATTCCTAACCTTTTAGCCGCTTCTGTAGTTTTAGGGACAATGGGTTGGATGAAGGTGCCTCTTGATATTATGACTATTACTGTGGCAGCCATAAGTGTTGGAATGGCAGTGGATAATACGATTCACTATATTCACAGATTTAAGCTGGAGTTTAGGAAAACTTCAAATTATGAAGTTTCTATGAAAAATAGTCATAACACGATTGGTCGGGCAATGTTCTATACTTCAACAACAATTATTATTGGATTTTTAGTTTTAGTTACTTCAAACTTTAATCCAACAGTTTACTTTGGATTATTTGTTTCACTGGCAATGTTCATGGCTCTAATGGGAGCTCTAACTTTATTGCCGCAACTACTGATGATTCTTAAACCTTTGGGTAAAGAGGAATCTTAAGGAGGAATTATGGGACCACTAAAAGGATTAAAAATAATTGAGATGGCTGGAATAGGTCCAGGCCCATTCTGTGGCATGGTCTTAGCCGATTTAGGGGCTGAAATAATCAGAGTTGATAGGGCTTCAGCGATAGGAACAGGGTCAAAAAAAGAACCATCAAATAGAGGAAAAAAGTCTATAGCCGTTGATTTAAAAGCAAAAGAAGGCGTAGAGGTTGTATTAAAGTTAGTAGAAACAGCAGATGCTATATTTGAAGGTTTTAGACCGGGTGTTATGGAAAGGTTAGGCTTAGGGCCTGATGTCTGTCTGGCAAGAAATGAAAGAATCGTATTCGGACGAATGACCGGTTGGGGTCAAAAAGGGCCTTTAGCAAACGCTGCTGGACATGACATTAACTATATCTCTTTGTCTGGTGCTCTAGCTGCCATCGGCAGACCCGGATCTCCTCCAGTACCGCCTTTAAATTTAATTGGAGATTTCGGTGGAGGAGGGATGTTATTAGCTTTAGGTTTAGTAGCCGCCTTATTAGAGACAAAAGGATCCAAGAAAGGTCAGGTGGTTGACGCAGCAATGACAGACGGTTCAGCTCTATTAATGACTATGATCTACAGCATGCAATCTTCAGGAATGTGGAAAACAACAATGGGAAGTAATCTTCTTGATGGAGGATCACATTTTTATGATACCTATGAATGTAAGGACGGAAAGTTTATTTCTATAGGTTCCATTGAACCTCAATTTTATGGCTTGCTTTGTCAAATAGCGCAACTAGATGAAAAAGTCTTCGCTAAACAAATGTCGAGAGATTTGTGGCCGGAACAGAAAGAAGAAATTAAAAAAATATTTCTTAAGAAAACTAGAGACGAATGGTGTGAATTGATGGAGGGTACAGATGTTTGTTTTGCTCCAGTTCTGGATATGTCTGAAGCTCCTCAACATCCGCACAACAAAGAGCGGAAAACGTTTATTGATCTTGAAGGTGTCACTCAACCTGCTCCTGCTCCTAGGTTTTCTAGAACTGAACCAGAAGTAGTTTCATCACCATCTATAGTTGGAGAACATACTAACGAAGTACTTTCCTCTATTGGTTTATCAGAAGAAGATATTAGTACATTAAAAACTTCCGGCGCTGTAGCTTGAGAGAATTAACTCTCATCACGGGAACTGACTGTCCTTTATGTGAAGAAGCGAAGCATCTTATAGAATGTATAGATCTTAAAGATGTAGTCTTAGTTGAAAAGGATATATATACAACAAGAGAAATACACACAAAATATTGGGATAAGATTCCAGTTTTAGTAATAGAAGAACAGAGTCTATATTGGCCTTTTAATCAACAAGAGATTAAAGAATTAATCTCTATTTAAGTTAAAAAAACTCATACTATTCAAATACATAGAAGAAATTAATGATTCTTTAGTTTCCTTACTATTATGTGTGACCTCTTTGGCCACATGAGGTAAGAACTTAGGTTCATTTCTTTGCGAATTTTTCAAATGAGAAACCCTTGGTATTAAATAAGGTGCGTCCGTCTCTATCATTATTTTATCTAAAGGGATTAAGTTGATTAAGTCCTTTAAATGAGTGCCTCTACGCTCATCACATATCCATCCTGTAATTCCAATATAAAAATCCATTTCAATATAATCCATTAGCTCTTCTTCAGTTCCAGTAAAACAATGCACAACTGTTTTAGGAAGTTTTTCTTTAACTGGTTTAAGCATTTCCATGAATGTTTTATGAGCATTTCTGACATGAAGAAACAAAGGTTTTTGTAATTCAATAGATGTTTCAATGTGCATTTCAAAGCTTTTCTTTTGTTGCTCTTCACTGGAAAAGTTCCTATAAAAATCTAAGCCTGTTTCGCCAATGGCTTTAACATTGTCTTTTCTAAGCAGGTCCTTAATTTCAGAAAAGTAATTTTGACTAAATTCTTTAGCTTGGTGAGGATGAATACCTGCTGTGCTAATTAAAATATCTGAAAGAGAGAAAGCTAACTGATAAGCCGATATACTTTCCTCTAAGTCACTTCCAGTGACACACATTCGATTTACACCTACTTCAACTGCTTCCTCAATAACTTTATCAAGATCTTTTACAAAAGATGGATGAGTTAAGTTAACTCCAATATCAAAAAACTGTTCTTTAGGCATAAGGCTTGTTTTATTATAAGTCAGAAGTAATTTAAGGAGAGAGGTAGTATGTCTGGTCCATTAGAAGGTTATAGGGTTGTTGAGTTAACTTCCACAGTCTCGGGTCCATTTGCAGGAATGATGTTATCCGACCAAGGTGCTGATGTAATAAAGGTAGAACCGCCTGGAATAGGAGACCTTGCTAGATTTATGGGTACAACAAGATCTGGTATGGCAGCTATGTTTTCTGTTCTAAACAGGAATAAAAGATCCGTGGTTTTAGACTTTAAGGAGAATAAAGATTTTGAGATCTTAAAGAGCTTGTTATCAACCGCCGATGTTCTAATTGAGAATTACAGACCTGGGGTGGTTAAGAAGTTAGGTTTGGATTATGAAAGCATTAAAAAAATTAACCCAACCATCATATACACTTCTATTTCAGGATATGGACAATCCGGTCCTTACGTTAATAGAAGAGTTTATGATCCTTTGATTCAAGCAACTGCAGGTGCTGCTGCTTCTCAAAATGCTGACAATCCAGAATATTACAAAACAATTGTCTTTGACAAAGTAACAGGATTAACTGCTGCCCAATCTATAAGTACTGCTTTACTGCATAGAGAAAGATCTGGAGAAGGGCAGTATTTACCGATCTCTATGTTGGATTCAGCGTTATATTACATATGGCCCGATGTTATGTGGTCCAAAACTTGGCTAGGTGAAGGTATTGACTATAAACCTGATTTGTTTGAATCTTTTCCTTTATTTAAGGCCAAGGATAAACCTATTAGTGTAATAGTAGTTGCAGACAACGATTTCAAAAGTTTCTGTGAAGTCATTGGTTGTAAATTGCACGAAGAAGAGAAATATGCAACCTTTGAACAAAGAGTTTTAAATAAGGAAACTTTAATCATTGAAATTGAAAACTATTTAAAGGATAAAGAATCCGATGATCTTTGCGATGAATTAGATAAATTAGGTATACCGGTTGCTACTATAAACCAGCTAGATGAAATTCATGAAGATCCTCAGGTTTTAGAACAAAAATCATTAATAGAAACGGATCATCCTGTTGGAGGAAAAATGCGAATGCCCAAACCGCCTTTCAATTTTATAGATCAGAATGACTTTCCCCAATCACACGCACCCATATTAGGGCAACATAATAGAGAAGTGCTTTCGGAACTTAGTGTTGATGAAGAGGACATAACTAGAATGGAAGAAAGAGAAAGAGCAAACAAAGAGATAATCGAGGGCATGTTACTAGCGGACGTTGCTAATGCTTCCAGGGAATAAAGAACTTTAGTGTGATTGTAGAAATAAAAATGTATATTAAGAAAAATCATGATAGACAGAATTAAAAAAGTAGGCTTTCTTTTTCTTGCAATACTTTTGGTTTCTTTTTTAGTAGGAGCACAAACTACTGTTTTCAATCTTATTTGGCTTTCAAGCGTTGATATGCCAGTAACTTTAGGTGTTCTAATTTCTAGTATTTATCATGATTTTGTGCTTATGACTTTAACACCAGCTCCTCCTCTTCCCTTACCTTTATTACCGACAATAATAGCTTTGGGACTTTTCATAGCTTTTGGTGTTACATGGATCGTTTTGAAATGGTCGGGTATTCAAAAAAAATATGCTTATGGAATAGCAGGAGCAATGGCGCTTGTATTTATAGTGTATCTAATGCCCCTTTTGTTTTTCGGGGTAGATATGTTGGCTGGAGCTAGATCGACTATAGGCAAGATAAGTTTAATCATCTGTGGATACCTAGGAGGCCATTTTTTTGGGTCTAGGTTAAGTAAGGTATAGAAATGAAAAAACAATTTTTAAAAATAAGTTTATTACTATTAAGTTTCATTGCGTGCTTTGGAATTTACGCAAACAATAACGAGAAAGAATATAAATTTGAAACTTTGGCAGAAGGCCTGAGTTTTCCTTGGGGCATAGCTTTTTTATCTAATGAAGAGATTTTGGTAACTGAAAAAACAGGCAAATTAAGGGTAATAAAAAACGGAAACTTATTAGAAGACTCTGTAAGTGGAGTACCGGATAGTTTATTCAAAGGTCAGGGAGGGTTAGAAGGAATAGTATTGCATCCAAATTTCGAAAATAATAAATATCTTTATCTGGCTTTTTCTGAAACTGATTCTGATAATTCAAGGTTAAATACCTTGAGAGTAATAAGAGGAAAACTAGAGGGACTTTCTCTTACAGATGTAGAGACTATTTTTAAAGCTAGCCCTTCTCGAAGAACGGCAAATCACTATGGAGCTAAAATGGTCTTCTTAAAGGACGGTACTCTTTTGATAACTTCGGGAGATGGATTTAGTTACAGAGAAATGGCTCAAGAACTAGATAACCACTTTGGAAAAGTCATTAGAGTAAATGAAGACGGTTCAATTCCTGAAGACAATCCTTTTGTATCTACTCCAGGTGCCAAACCAGAAATTTGGTCTTATGGACACAGGAATCAACAAGGCATAGTTGTTAATTCCGATGGATCTGTTGTTTACGAACACGAACATGGCCCTAGAGGTGGAGACGAATTAAATATAATTGAGAAAGGAAAAAATTACGGCTGGCCAGCTATTACTTACGGTATTGATTACAGCGGAGCACTTATATCGCCCTTTAAACAAAAGGAAGGAATGGAACAACCCATAAAATATTGGGTTCCTTCGATAGCACCGTCAGGAATGACTTTTTATGATGGTGACCTATTTCCAAAATGGAAAGGTAGCTTATTAATCTCAGCATTGGTGCCGGGTGATGTTAGAAGGATTTCAATAAAAGGAACTGAAGTTGTAGATGAAGAAATACTCTTCAATGAGTTAGGAAACCGAATAAGGAATGTAGTTTCTGCTCCAGATGGGAGTTTAGTTTTAGCTACTGACAGTCGGAAAGGAAAAATCATTAGAGTGGTACCTAATAATAATTTTTAATAAAAATAGGAGATAAAAATGTTAGCAAGAATTTTGTCAGGAATTGTCGGGCTTTTCATGCTGTGGACTTGTTTGGGGTGGCTTATGGATCCAGAAGCTGCTGCTATTGGTTTAGCCATGCCTTTATTAGAAGGAATGGGTGGAAATACACAGATTGGAGATTTCACTTCATTTTTCTTTACCGCAGGATTATTTGCTTGTATAGGCGCATACAAAGCTGAATATACTTGGCTTTATGCTTCTATATCCTTGTTGGGTTCCGCAGCTATTTTTAGAAGCTTAGCTGTTGTACTTCATGGATCAGAACCTCTAACGCAAGCTATTATCGCTGAAATAGTAATGGTATCTTTCTTGATTCTTAGTGTTTATCTTATGAAAAAAGAAACAGCCTAAAAATTCTATTTTATGCCTCAAGATATTGGATATCCGAAGTTTCTTCGTGATACGGCAGTTTCTCGATTGGATGAAAATTCCTGGGAAGCAGAGCTTACTGATGATTGGAGCATTGGAGGTGTAGCCAATGGAGGCTATTCAATGGCCACAGCAGCTAGAGCACTCTCGGAATCATTAGATCATAAGGATCCTCTTTCTATAACAGGTCATTATTTGTCTAGAGTAGAACCAGGTAAGGCTTTATTAGAAATAGAAAAACTTAATATTGGAAAAAGTGTTTCTACTGCTTTACTTAAGTTCATTCAAGAAGGGGAAGAACGGATAAGATTTACTTCTTGCTTTACTGATTTCTCTAAATCAAAAGGGGATACTTTAAGGGAAGTAGAAGTTCCGGATTTTCCTCCTATCGAAGAATGTGTCGCAATGCCATATAAGGAGGGATTCACTCCAGTTTTGGAGAAACAAATAGATAGAAAATTTACTCCTCAATCAGATTGGTGGGATGAAGATAGACCTAGGGATCGGGCTTGTTTGGATGCTTATTACGCTTGGCCCGGTGGAGAGGAAATAGATTTATTTAGCGTGATTTTCTTTCTGGACACAATGTCACCTCCAATTTTTAATAGGTTGGGTTCAAGAGGTTGGGTTCCTTCCTTAGAATTAACAGTTCATTTAAAGCAGTTACCGTCTCCCGGACCATTAAGAATGCGAGGGAAAACCGACTTTATAACTTCAGGTTTTCTAGAAGAAGATGATGAAATTTGGGATTCGGAAGGGAATTTAATTGGACTCGCAAGACAAATGGCTAAACTTAGAATGCCAAAAACTTAAAATGCATTGGCTTGCATAAGTTAGGCTATGATAAAGTTCTAAAAATTTTAAATAACAGGATAATTTATGAAATTTACAGGGACAGATACTTACATTTCAACCGAAGACTTGAGCATGGCTGTGAATGCTTCTGTAGCTTTGGAAAGACCTCTTTTAATTAAAGGAGAGCCAGGCACTGGGAAGACTATGCTTGCCGAAGAGGTAGCTCAAGCTCTCAAGATGCCATTAATTGAATGGCACATAAAATCGACGACCAAGGCCAAACAAGGTCTTTATGAATACGATGCTGTTACAAGACTCAGAGACTCTCAATTAGGCGATGAAAGGGTAAAAGATATTTCAAACTACATAGAAAAAGGGAAACTGTGGGAAGCTTTTTCTGCCGAAGAAAAAGTAGTCCTTTTAGTTGATGAAATTGATAAAGCTGATATTGAGTTTCCTAATGATTTGCTTCAAGAATTAGATCGAATGGAGTTTTTTGTTTATGAAACAAAGGAAACAATTAAGGCAATACACAGGCCCATAGTTATCATTACCAGCAATAATGAAAAAGAATTACCCGATGCTTTCCTAAGAAGGTGTTTCTTTCATTACATAAACTTTCCAGACAGGGAAACTATGCAACAAATAGTTGGAGTCCATCATCCTAAAATTAAGAAAAAGTTAGTAAAAGATGCCCTGGATATTTTCTTTGATGTTAGAAAGGTGCCGGGATTAAAGAAAAAGCCTTCTACCTCTGAATTAATTGATTGGCTTAAATTGTTGATGGCCGATGATATACCAGATGAAATTCTTAAGGATAGAGACCCATCAAAAGCCATACCGCCTTTATACGGGGCTTTAATTAAAAATGAACAAGACGTACAACTTTTAGAAAGGCTTGCTTTTATGGCAAGACGCGAGGCTGCTAACAACCCTCAATAATAATGTTTATTTCTTTGTTCAACACTCTTAAGGCTACTGGCGTTCCATGCTCTCTTAGGGAGCTTCTTGACTTAATAGGGGCAGTTGATAAGAAACTCGCTTTCGCCAACATGGAAGACTTTTACTATCTAAGCCGAGCTATTTTGGTTAAGGATGAAAAGCACTATGACAAATTTGATAGAGCGTTTGATATCTACTTTAAAGGCATTGAAAGTATTGACGATATATTAGAGATGCTTATTCCTGAAGACTGGTTGAAATCTGAATTTGAAAAGTACCTTACTGAAGAGGAACTAGCAGAGATAGACTCATTGGGTGGTCTGGAAAAGCTCTTAGAAGAATTTAAAAACAGAATGAAAGAGCAGGAAGAAAGGCACGAGGGTGGTAACAAATGGGTTGGTACAGAAGGAACTTCACCCTTTGGCAATGATGGAGATAACCCTGAAGGAATAAGGGTAGGGGGAGAAGGTAAGAAAGGAAAGGCTGTTAAGGTTTGGGAAGCAAGAGATTTTAAAAATCTTGATGATAATGTCGAATTGGGAACGAGAAATATTAAGGTAGCTTTAAGAAGGTTAAGAAAACTAATTAGAGACAGTGCTGAAGAAGAGTTTGATTTAGATGGAACTATAAGTTCTACGGCTAAGAAAGCTGGCATGTTGGATATCAGATATCAGCCAGAGAAAAGAAATGCAGTTAAAGTTTTAGCTTTCTTTGATGTAGGAGGATCTATGGATCCACATATAAAAATTTGTGAAGAATTATTTTCAGCCTGTAAAACAGAGTTTAAAAACCTAGAGTATTTTTATTTTCATAACTTCTTATACGAATCAATTTGGAAGGACAACAGAAGAAGACAAAATGAAAGAATTATGACTGAGGATGTGCTGCATAAGTACTCCTCTGATTACAAAATTATTTTTGTTGGTGATGCCACTATGGCACCTTATGAAATTACTAACCCTGGCGGAAGTATTGAACACTGGAATGAAGAGGCTGGGGCCTTGTGGATGAAACGAATGGTAGAAGTTTACGACAAAGTAATATGGCTTAATCCTGTGCCTTCAGATCACTGGGAATACAGCGCTTCTGTAGAATTAACCCGTTCTTTAATTGAAGATAATATGTTTCCTTTGACCATAAGAGGTCTTGAAGACAGTATGGCCTTTCTTAGCAAATAACTATTTTACGTAGCTGCCTTCAAATTATTATTTAGTATTGAATTCCTATGGAAGCTTTAATAATTAAGAATCTTAAAAAAACTTATGAGGGAAACCATGAAGCCCTCAAAGGCATAGACTTAAATGTTGAAGAAGGAGATTTTTTTGCTTTATTGGGCCCCAATGGAGCAGGTAAAACCACGACCATAGGCATTATTAGTTCTTTGGTTAATAAAACATCAGGGCAAGTGAAGATTCTTGGAACAGATATAGATCAAGGACATTCTCTAGCAAAGAAGCATCTGGGGGTAGTCGGACAAGAAATTAATTTTAATCAATTCGAAAAAGTGGGCCAGATCATAAGAAATCAAGCTGGTTATCACGGGCTTAGTTATTTACAAGCTAAACAAAATGCTGAATTTTTTATGAAACGATTAGATATATGGGATAGAAGAAATGATCAGGCTCGATCTCTTTCAGGGGGTATGAAACGAAGAGTTATGGTAGCTAAAGCTTTGGTTAACAGGCCTAAATTACTGATCCTTGATGAACCTACAGCAGGAGTTGATATTGAATTGAGGAGATCTTTGTGGGATTTTCTACAAGAGATAAATAACGAACTAGGCACCACCATAATCTTAACCACTCATTATCTTGAAGAAGCTGAGAAGCTTTGCAGAAATATTGCCATTATTGATCGAGGGGACATAGTTGAAAATACAAGCATGAAAGATTTATTGGCTAGATTAGAGAAAGAAACTTTTTCTTTGGATTTGGATAAACCAATCAACGCTATTCCGTCCAATGGAGATTTTGAATTCAAGCTGAAAGACTCAAGAACTTTATCAGTGACAGTTAAGAAGGGGCAGCAATTAAATGAAGTATTTAAAGCTCTATCTAATGAAGGGATAGAAGTATTAAGCATGAGAAATGAAACCGGAAGACTGGAAGAGTTGTTTCTAAGTTTAGTTGAATCTGATCCAGATAAATCCTCACTTTTAGATATCCAAATTGGAGAAATGGAGTGAGTGCAACTGAGATACTGAATGCTTTTCTGACCATCATCAGAAAAGAAGTTATTAGGTTTACAAGGATTTGGTTACAAACTCTAGTTTCTCCGGCAATCATGATCGCACTTTATTTTGTGACAATAGGGGTAATTATTGGTTCAAGAATTGGAGAGATGGGGGGGTTTAGTTTTTTGCAATGGATGGTACCTGGAATGATTATGATGTCTGTAATTAACAACGCCTACTCTAATGTTCTGTCTTCTTTCTTTAATGTTAAATTTCAAAAAAGCATCGAAGAGCTTCTGGTTACACCTGTCCCAAACTACATCATTTTAGGAGGGTGGATATTCGGTGGAATGGCAAGGGGAATCATGGTCTCAGTTTTAGTTATTATAGTCTCTCTTCCTTTTGTAACCTTGGATGTTCAAAATTGGCCTCTCGCAATTTTAGTTATCTTCCTTACCTCTATGCTTTTCTCCATAGGCGGATTTATAAATGCTTTATTTGCAGAATCTTTTGATGATGTTTCCATTGTGCCTACATTTATATTGACTCCCTTAAGTTATTTAGGTGGGATTTTTTACTCTATAAATCTTCTACCTGAATTTTGGCGAACTGTTTCTTTAGGAAATCCCATCTTGTATATGGTTAATGCTTTGCGCGAGGCTGTATTAGGTTCTTCTGATCTTGCTTCAATGAATATGACCATCCAGTTTGCCTTATTAATGATAGTTCTTTTTATTATTATTCTTTTTTTCCTAGCCTTATGGTTGTTGAATAGAGGGAAAGGTATAAGGACCTAATTTTGGATTTAGATAAGTTACCTCTTGGAAAAAAAACCACATATCCGAATAAATATGACCCCTCCTTATTAGTCAGCATAAGTCGTAAAGAATCAAGAGTAAGGACAGGGATAAGTAACGAAGCCAATTTATTTTTCGGTTTAGATGCTTGGACGGCCTACGAACTTTCCTGGTTAGATTTAGAAGGAATTCCAAAAAATGGAGTTTTGTATGCTTCTTACAACAGTAGTTCAGAGAGATTTATAGAGTCCAAATCACTTAAACTATATTTAAACTCTATTAACAGTAAAAAATTTGATACCCCTAAAGATTTATTAACTTTAATAAAGAATGATTTAGAGCAATGCATTTCTGATGATGTAGATATAGAAATAAGAAATTCTCCCAAAAAGTTCATTCAAGAAAGTAAGTCATCAGATTTATTGAAGAGCTCGACAGAAAATATAAATGAAGATGAACCTTGGGTTAACGCAAGCAGAGTATCAGAAGAGCTTAGTTGCGATGTTTTTAGAAGTCTGTGTCCTGTAACAGGACAACCAGATTGGGCAACAATAAGAATTAATTATTCTGGACGACAGATTAATCGTAGAAAACTTCTCAAATACCTTTTGAATTTTAGGAACATGCAAGCTTTTCATGAAGAATGTGTAGAGAAAATTTTTATTGATGTTAAAAGACTTTGTCAGCCTGAAGATTTGACTATCAGTGCACATTATTTAAGAAGAGGAGGAATAGAATTAAATCCACTTAGGTCCTCAAAAAAGCAATTTAATAAGGAAATGTTTAGAGAGATAAAGCAATGACTGTCAGCATCCTTATAGGGATTATTTTTTTGTCAGCTGGTATTTTTATATTAACCCCAGGTTTATCTAAAGGCTTGAAAGTTCGAACTCAAGTAGGTCGATATCTTTTAGTAAAAGGAATTATTGGATTAATTAGTTTGATGATCTTGATAACCGTGACTATTCAAGAGAACTGGTATGCAGAGTTGTGGCGGGTGGTTGTTTTTATTGCTTTTACATTTGCTCTTCTGCAAGTGATTTCTACTATTTTTACTATGAAGTTTTGGGATGGCATAACAGATTTTGTTGGAAAACACCCCTTAATTATTTCTTTCGTTATGATTGCATTAGGTTTGTTGTTGATCTCTCCGCTAGAATAGCATTTTTACCCAGTAGGAGAGGTGGCAGAGTGGTCGAATGCGCTCGCTTGGAAAGCGTGTAAGGGCTAATACCCTTCGAGGGTTCGAATCCCTCCCTCTCCGCCAGGACTTAATAAGTTTTATGGAAAATTTACAAAAATGAACAAGCTTTCAGAAGCCGTTAGTAAGCGTATGAGAAAGGATCTTGAAAATGCCTATATGGAAATCATCCCAGTTCCGGGTATTGAAGAGAAGCTTGGAGTTCTTCAAGAAAACATGCATATGGCTGTCACATGCTCCCCAACAAGAGGAGTCGACGCAACCTTAGAGCTAACTGAAAAACTTATTGCACAAGGTTTTCAGGTTACTCCGCATATTTCAGCGAAAAGCGTAAGAGGGGAAAGACACCTTGAAACTATCATCACAAGACTTGAAGCAATGAGTATTCAGAGTATTTTTGTACCGGGTGGTGATGCTCCTGAGCCAATTGGTAATTTTAATAATGCCTACGATCTTCTTAAAGCTTTGCAGAAATGTGGTCACAATATAAAAAAAATTGGAATCGCTGCTCATCCTGAAGGACACCCGGATATTAATGAGAAAATCTTAATGG
>LUML01000108.1_pt1 | contig 19877 bp, 20 predicted proteins | sample 729661 | NCBI WGS metagenome assembly LUML01 (sample SAMN03860264, study PRJNA289734) | marine metagenome | biome: seawater column; feature: ocean; material: water; isolation source: Red Sea water column Station 22 - depth 10m | place: Saudi Arabia: Red Sea | collected 2011-10-15 | depth 100 m | reverse complement strand
CTTCAATGCTTATTGGATTTAAGAAAGGTTTTCCATGTTGCGCCCCAACCACCAATCTAGACATAGACATCGGGTAACAGCCTATATCCATAATAGAACCACCACCAAGTTCAGGGTTTACTAATCTATGCTCGTCAGGAACGTCTGCTGAAAATCCAAAAGAAGCTTCAATTAATAAAGGTGCATCCTTAAATTCCGTTTCCACTAATTCTCGAATCTTGTCTGTCTGAGGATGTGTCCGATACATAAAGGCTTCCATCAATAAAACTCCTTTGCTTCGGGCAGCATCTATCAACACCATCGCCTCTGTAGAATTAATAGTCATTGGTTTTTCACAAAGTACTGATTTCTTTGCTTCAATTGAAGCTAAGGTTAGATCAAAATGCGAGTCATGAGGTGTAGCAACATAAATAGCATCTATCTCATCATCTTTAAGTAGGTTTTCATAACCTTCTATAGGTAAGCAATTATATTTTTCTGCGAATCTCTCCGCTTTTTCAATTGACCTACTGGCTACAGCCTTTAGCTTTGAACCTTCACTTTCTATCATTGAAACAGCCAGTGCCCTAGCTATCATCCCCGTTCCAAAAATACCCCAATTGATCATAGTTCTTTTAGAGTTTCTCTTCCCTGATGTTTAGTTTTAATTTGTTTTAATAACTTTTTGTGTGTTTCAGAATCTATGGGATAAAAATATATTACTATTAAACTTAAAGCCACACCAAAAGCAGGAATAATACTCATCATTGTTTTCATAGAAGCTATGGTTTCAGCACTTTGAACTTGGTTGGCCTCAAAACCAATAGCATTAAGAACAAATCCAAGGATAAGAATTGCCAAAGCTATAGATCCTTTTTGAGCAAAAGTCATAAAACCGTACAGCGAGGATTCACTCCTAACCCCAGTGTGTGCTTCTCCATACTCAATTGTGTCCGGTAACATGGACCAAAATAAAATTCCTCCAGCACCTGCCCCTAATCCTATAAAGGCTACCAGGATTAATAGTTCTTTCAGAGTGGTTATTGGATATAAATAAAAGCAAACAAAACCGACAAAAGTAATACTCATAGATATTAGCCAAGTAGAACGCTTTCCTATCTTATTTGAAATTACCCACCAGACTGGAATACTCGCAAAAGCTACGATTCCATTGGTAAATAAAATAGTGCCCTGATGTTCATGTAAGCCTAAGGCGTACTTTGAATAATAAACAAGATTATTACCAAAAAAGATTGTTGTTACGCCCACTAATAAGGTTGCAGAAAAAACTAACCAAAAGGGTTTGTTCTTTCCGATTGATTTTGCAATTTCAAGAAAGCTCTCTCCAACTCTCTCTATTCCTTGGTCTTGTTGAGGCTCTTTCACTGTATAAAAAGTAATACTGTGGATTAAGAGAGCTGATATTCCAGCAATCATTGCCATGAATATAAACCCCTTAGCCTCATCCCCCATGCCAGCCCAAAAGATAATAGGAAAGGCAAAAGCTGCCATTAAATTAGTCCCGGTCTGGGCTCCCATCATACGAAAACCAGTAAGATTAGTTCTTTGTTCACTATCTTCAGTAATTCTTGGCGTTAAAGAAGAGAAAGGAACACTCACAATGGTGAAACAAGTCCTGTGCAATAAATTAACAAATAGTAGAAATACAAAAAGGAGGGTTCCTTCAAAAGGCGGAACCCATAGAAGGAGAATAAAAGAAAGAGCTAAGGGAATATTTCCAAACAATAGGTAAGGCCGATAAACACCCCATCTAGATCTAGTTCTCTCAGCAATAAAACCCATGTAAGGATCCGTCAAAGCATCCCAGATCATGCCTATGGCATAGATAAGACCTGCTAACTCAGGAGAGATTCCTACGACATCCGTATAGAAATAAAGAAGATAAAGGCCGACTCCACTCCAATAAAGGCATATTGCAATATCTCCTATCCCATAACCCAATTTTACTTTGAGACTTAGACCATCTGATTTACTACTCATTTCTTTCTAAGAAAAACCGATCCAACGTCCAGATCCTGCAACAATTGCCCATATGGATATAGATATAAAACCTATTAGTTTTACTTTGGCATTTCCTTCAACTGTTGATAAGCCCACAGGGTTTCGGATACAAAATAAAAACACTAAGCCAATCATCAGTGCGCTCATCTTTATCCAAAAAGCCCTACTGTAATAACATTTAATTGCTTCACTAAGGAAGAGTGGTATACCTGTTGAAACTAATATAAGTAAGCCTAACTTAAGAATTAAAGTCGTTTGACTGATTACATAATTAATTGGTTTAGAAGAAAGCAATAAGCCTAAAAGCCTTAAATCACCAACTAAAATTGACCCTCCTAAGATTGCCAAACCTATTAAATGAAATGCTTCTATTACAGGAAACATCCAAATTGAATTCCTGATAGCTTCTCCGATAAAAGATTGTTCTAACTGATCAAAAAAATTGAAAAGTCTTTCAGACTCCATCAAGACCTCCCATCTGATTCAGATCCATAACACAACCAGCTGCCCAATTTACCCACTCGGGCTGAGGTTGTCTGTCGCAGTCGAACCAATTGTACGCAATCATCCTTCCTGAAATAATGACTCCTGACCAAAGAACTAAAGAAGCTACTGCTTTAATATGTACACTTTTGGGAATACTCTTTCCTTCATCCCATTTCATGCCTTCTAACTTCATCTGTCTATGAAATAAAAAAGCATTAAGACCGGCAAATAGAATTAAAATTACTTTGAATCTAAAAAATATATTTTGATAACTCCTTACTGGAATAGCGTAGAAAAGCAGAAAACCTGTCAGCATCATTAAACCAAAACCAAACAGGGACCAGGGTAATACCTTCTTGTTCATTTCAGAAATGGGTAATTTAGTAAATGCGACCCCCATCAACCGAAGGTCTACAAATAAAAGTATTCCTATAAAAAAACATATTGACAGAACATGTGCTGATTCTATCCAAGGGTACATATAAAGAGATTCATGCAAAGCGATGCTCCACTTTGTCTCCGATAGCCAAATAGCAATCTCAAGCATTTTAAAAATTAAATGTCTGTTTTGTCTTAATTCTCTTTAATCCAATAAATTTGATGGCAGGCTACACAAATTTGATATAGCTCAGCTCCTATTTCAAAAAGAGCTTCAGAGTCTTCATTTTCAGCAGCCTTAAAAGCTTTTTCTCCCATTCCTTTTAATGCCATTGATAAAGCAACCCACTGTGCCTGATCGACCGCCCGTTCGGGCATAGAAAGTAGGTAAGAGCTTTCAGAAATAACTTTCGCACCATGTTTGACTTTATCCCACCCTTCTTGATTTGTTGGAGCTAAATTGGTTTCACCTTCTTCAGTAATAACAAAACCAGCTGAATCCCAAATTGCTTCAGCAGCAGGGTCTAAAACATAAGCCATAAGATCATGAACTTCGGAGTCTTCTTCAGAAGACAGTAATTGAAATGAAAAAGTTACAGCTAAAACAAGTAAGCAGCTTTTTTTCACTTCTAAATCCTACACAATAAGGGAATTATTTTCTTTTGGGTTCCCTTGGATCAGCTCCATCTCTTGGGGCACCAGTACCAGAAGAGCCCATAAACACTTTACTTCCATCTGGAAAGGTTACATCCCTACCATTAGCAATACATCTAGGTAAACATAAGCCTCCTTTACTCTGATATCCCCTGACCACGATCACAGTGCCAGGAACTAATGTTTTTTTTGTAATCCCATTTCTAATGAGAGTATTAGGAGTCCCGCCTTCAACCATCCAAATGGTCTTTCCGTTCTCACCTTCTACTTCAACATGAACCCAGGCGTGAGGGTTTATCCACTCCACCTTCACCACTTTTCCAGTGATGTTAATAGGAGCATTAGGATCAAATTCAGCAGTAAATGCATGGTGACCATTTATCTGAAAACACAACATTGCAAAACTTAAACACAAGACACTTTTAAGACTAATTTTCATTGACTTCTCCTTTCCTCTTCTCTGGCACCAGCTAAAATATTTGCCATCGCATAATTACCTTCGTGACAAGCATACTCATATATTTTACCTTCAGCCTTTCTTAAAGGCATTTCACCTTTCCAAACATCTCTATAAGCAACATCATCGTTAACAGTGAACTCATAAAGAATCTCATCTTCAGAAGTCCTAGTAAACCTTTCAGTCACTTCAGCGTTCTCAGTTATAAGAATTTGATGGCGTATTGCAGCTCTGAAACGTTGTTGTAAATGATGATTTTTAGTTTTAACCACTAAAGTATTTCCCTCCCAATGACCAACAGAATCACCTAGCCAGGGTTTTATGTGATCAGGAAGATGACTATCTTTTAAACGTATTATTCGGGCATCATGATTCATTTCAACTAGAATCATCACATACCCTGGTGATTGAACAATTTGGTAATGATTATTGTATAAAACGTTCAACATTGGAGGGCCACCGCTGGAACCAAAACCGACTATACATCTCTCCCCTAAACTTCTCTCCTCTGGATGATTTGCTTGTGTAAACATACGGTAGATATTTGGAGCTTCTATACCCCACCTAACCCACTTCCTCGGAAGTTTTCCGTTTTCGGGGTAAATAATAATTGAGCTTCTATACTCTCCATTTAACTTAAATAAATTGGTCCCAGGATCCATCCAAGCAGTGTTGTAACCTCCAACATTTTCTCCGGCTTTAGGAGTCTCCCCTTCTTGATAAGGATTATCTATCACATCAGTGAATTCAGCAGCAGCAGCAGCTGCCCTATTAGCTTCTTCTTTTGTAACTATCAGACTTTCATACTCATCTGGTCTTTCTAACGTGGTAAGACTGGCATTAGTCCACACACCTTGTAAATCAGGGTCCCCAAACCAAGTTTTCATATCTTCTTCGGCAGAAAGACAAGTGAAACTAGAAATTAAACAGCTCAATAAAATTTTAGTTAAAACTTTCACCTTCTTTTCTCCTCTTCTCTTGCCCCAGCTAAGATATTCGCCATTGAATAATTACCTTCATGGCATGCATATTCATAAATTTTTTCATCAATGGCCCTTAAAGGCATTTCCCCTGCCCATAATTGACTGTAAATATCAGGATCATCTACATAAAATCTATAAAGAATTTGATCTTTAGAAATTCTCGTAAATCTTTCAGTAATTGTAGCCTTTGGTGAAATAGCAAAAAAGTGTCTTAATCCACCCCTGAAAGTATGTTGCGGATTAAAATTTTTAGTTTCGACTACCAAAGTAGTGCCTTCCCAATGACCTATGGAGTCGCCAAGCCATGGGGTTACGTGTTTCGGTGGATGAGTTCCTCCCAGCCTTATAATTCGGGCATCATGAACCATCTCCGCCATTATCATAACGTAACCTGGTGACTGTACTATCTGATAATGATTGTTATACAAAACATTCATCATAGGAGGGCCTCCACTAGAACCGAATCCCACCACACATCTTTCACCCACACCCCTTAGTTCGGGATGATCTTTTCTTCTAGATCTGTCTTTTCTCATTTTTTGAAAAAACTTATCTGCTTTATTTCTATCCCAAGGTAATTTTCCATTTTTTGGAAAAGCAATAATTGATGTTCGATGTTTTCCAAATAATTGAAATAATTCACCTCCTGGATCCATCCAAGCGGTGTTGTAACCTCCAACATCTGTACCCGTTCTAGGAGTTTCTCCTTGTTTATATTCATTGTCGTAAGCAAAGCTTTCTGCAGCCGCTCTTTTAGCCGCTAACTCTGCTTCTTCAGCGCTTACTTCCAGACTTTTGAAGTGACGAGGTCTTTCTAGTGTAGTTAAAGTAGCATTTGTCCAGATTCCTTGTAAATCGGGATCGCCATACCAAGTCACATAAGGGTTTCTTGATTCAGAGAATATAAAACCTGAAAAAATTAGAAAAATGGTAAATGGATATTTCAAATGATTACCTTAGATAACTTTCCTAATTACCACGCCATTGTCCATATAAAAGCTCTTCTACAAACTCTACGCATTTAAATTGTTGTAATTGGGAATCTTTACCTACTCTTTTATACAGGGTCATGCTAATTTTCCAGGGTCTGGTAAAAACCTTTTCATCTTCTATTGTCGCTTCGTAGTTCATGGTATGGGTATTAATTAGTGTGTATCTTTCTGTAACTTTAAGCTCTTCACTATGGAAATTACCAGATCTGTCCAGCCAAGTTTGGCCGTTGAAACCAGAGGCTTCAATCACAAAAGTATCTCCTTCCCAATACCCCCAAGATTGGCCCATCCAAGAATCAACAGGAGCTGGACCTGGATCTTCTAGATAAATATTCCTCACCGCCCCTGCATACTCATAGGCAAAAAATATTGCTTTTTCACTATGAAAAATCTGAAAAGGAAGATGCATATAGGTGGCTCTCGGCACACCAGGCAAATAACACTTAATTTCAGGGTCATTATCCAGCCAGTTTTTTTTATTTTTATCTCTTTGTTTTAAAGCCCATTTCTGATACGGAATAGTTCCACCTTCAACTACCCCTAGCCCAGCTGGAACAGAGCCTACTGCACCCAGTCTGACCACACTTGGATGTGGAATGGGTACAACGGGCCCCTCAATCATAGCTAGAGCAGCACTGGCTGAATGAGCTTCTAAATTGTAATTAGCTGAGTTAAGAACTTGCCAAACACCATTAAGGTCTGGTTTTCCTAACGGTCCTCTTGGTAAGTCTGTTTTATCTGCATAAACTTGAGTAATAAACAAACTCAACAGAATATATAAGTAAAAAAATTTCTTCACCCCTTTCTCCCTTGCAAGGATAGTATATTAAGATAAGTAAAGATTATGGAGTTTTTTCTTTTTTAGGTACCTCTAAATCACCTAATTCATTTAAATAATCTGGATCTGACACTTTGGATAGATGCTGTTTGGGATCATCTCTATAACTTTTTATTGGCTGTCCCAACCCTTTGAGCCCTCTCTTTCTACATCTTCTAACCCTATCGAAATCTACTTCGACTAGCATGAATTCCTCTCCTTCAAGGGCATCGTGAAGAATCTCGCCATCGGGCCCAGCGATTAAAGAAAGTCCGACACCTTGTTGGCCACCTGCATTCACATCTATGTAATAACACTGTTGTTGAGCTGCTGTAGCCTTAACCATAGCCCTTTCCACATCTCTATCACAAGTGTCTGTCAGACTTGGATGAAGGATAACTTCTGCTCCTTTTAATGCCAGCGCTCGACTGGTTTCAGGAAACCATAAGTCGTAGCAAATATGGATACCTACTTTTCCTGATCCAGGGATTTCAAATACACAAACTTCATCTCCAGCAGCCACACCGGTTTCATAAGGTAAAAAAGGATAGAGTTTCCTGCACTTTGTTACTAAATCGCCTTTGTTATCTATAACAGGCGTAGTATTAAAAGTACCTTCTTCAGTTTTCTCATAAAAAGAACCGGGAATTAACCAAACATCTAATTCTTTAGCTAAGTCTTTCAGTCTATCTAGATACTTAGAAAGGAAAAAAGTTGCATTGTTGGCACCAGCTCCACCAACAGCTAGTTCACTAAATACCAGCATTTCAAGCCATGGAAATCTATATACCGCTTCCCTTGCTTTATTTTCTAACAAAGTGTAATTGTCTTTTCGGGCAAGATTTAACTGAATAGCAGCTATTGATAAAGGCTTCATGTCTTTTTTAGTATACGCAAATGACACAAAAAAAATAGGCTGGAAGAATCCAGCCTATTTTTCTATTTTCTATTACTTAGAACCTATAACGTACATCTACGTACATAGTCCTTGGTGAAAGAGCACCACCATACTTACTGTAGTTATCTCCGGAAGTAGTTGTGCTAATGCTATAGACCATATCGTTGTCCATAATATTATTTACAGCCATTCTCACTGCAGTTTTGTAATCATCACTCCACCATGAGAAACTTATGTTAGTAGTCTCCCTAGAAGGCACTCTATCAAGAGCTCTTTCAACACCGGAAGCAGAAAAGTCGCCTGTGTAAGAGTGGTTTAACCAGATCCATACTGGCCCCCATCTACTTTCGTATTCATAAGTGGCTCTCAGAGTAAATTTCTCTTTGGGAATACCCTTTAATGAGTTGCCCTTAACATTCACAGCATAGGGGAAGTCACTGGCATCGATTACTCCATCACCGTTGACATCTGATCCAGTTCCTGAATTACCTACCACGCCCTGAGTAAAGTCCCCGAAGACCTGTGGAGGATTCATAGGATCATCAGTGGTCATTACCCAATAATCATCACCGTACTTAGTCTCTGTGTAACTCATGTTTCCTGATAAAGATAGCCTGTCAGTAGCTTGATAGACAAACTCCATCTCAAATCCTTCATTGGTTATACCATTCGCATTGGAAGCGTATTCAGCAGTTTCACCTCTCAAAGGGTCGAATTGAGTAATTACATCTTGATATCCGTCGTAATCATAATGATAGACTGAAGCGAACAGCTGCAATTTATCGTCCATATGAATACCTTTATAACCAAGTTCAACAGACTCTACTGTCTCTTTATCATAAGAGATAGCTTCTAAACCAGCGCCAGTGGGAATACCAAATTCATCTCTTTGGTCGTCCCTAGCTCCGGAATAACCTAAAGCCACTCCGCCGGAACGATATCCAGTAGTAATACCAAAATAGACTAGTTGGTCACTGTTTGGTGTCCAATCTAAGTTAACTCTGTAATTTGTATCACTCCATTTATCACTTCCAGGTATTCTAGAGGTGTAGCCGAACGGCCAACCTTGCATTAATCTCATTGGAGTGTCGCATGTTGCCTGTTGTTCCAGAGGACATACAGGTGCAATTGGTTGATTTGGATCGCCTGTATAAACGGCATTACCCATTATAAGGTTAGCATATGCAAGAGGAGTCAGTTCTGGAACAGCTCCTGTCCATGGAGCAAAACCTAACAATTCATAATAAGGGCCGACTTGACCAGCTTGTAAGGCCATAACTGAGTCCCAACCCCCAGAGAAGTTAATAAACAATTCTGAATAACCCCCTCTTACTTCCAACCAGTCTTTTTCGTCCTCAGCATACCTTGCTCCTACCACAAGCGCGAACTCATCATTTATAGTCCAAGTACCTTGAGTGTAAACTGCGGTTGCATCATTAGTTACATCATTCATATGGTTGTATACCCTTCCAAGAGCATCCCCACCCCAACGACAGGAAATAGTTGCAAAGTCAGGTCCAGATCCTACCCAACCTGTTTGAGGAGTAGTACAAGTATTGATGGCACCCAATAAAGCTGAAGTAGACGCGCCGCCTAGGAAGGCTTGAGGAATGTCATAAGCGCCATAATTTGCAGGATTTTTTATAGCAGCAATATTATTTCGAATACTGTAGTTTTGTTGTCTATTCTCATCCATATAGAAATAACCAGAAGTCATTAAAACATCCTCGCCTATTTGCCAATTGATTGTTAACTCATGGGTTTTCATATGAACATCTTCTAAAACAGTAACACCGTATTGATCCCAACTAACTGCTGTACCATCTAAGTCAATGTTGAATGTATAGTTAAAATCTACGAAGCCATAAATGTACTTAATTTCTGTTGTATCACTTAATTGCCAAGTTGCATGAGCTTGTATTCCATCGTGTTCAAAATATTGATGGTTTGATTGACAACCGTCCATATAAGGGAAGTCCCAACAGTTTTCATCATCATTAACTGCAACGTTGAAAGTGTTTAGAGTATTTAAGGTAGATCCATAATAAGAATTCCATCTACCGGGCCAAGAAGCATTATCAACTCCAGGTCTCAAAGGTGCACCATAACCCACTTCACCTGTATTGGGGTTGGTAAATTGAATAGCACCAGGAGTAGTTGCTGTCGCTCTTCTCAATCCTCTTACCAAGTTAGTTGTATCTTGTGTACCTCTAAGTGAACCGGCTCCTGAATCAAGGAGAACTCTTGAAGGAATGATATTGTCAACTAACCGATCGTTCGCCCTTATTTGAAATTCCAAATCATCGTTTGGTACATAAAGAAGAGTAAGAACCGAGTTGTAATCATCTAAACTTCTTAAGTCACGACCGCCAGCCACATTCTTTTGTGTACCATCTCTATCCATTTTCGCGGTAGTAGCTCTGAACGCTAACTTATCTGTTACCCCCAATAGAGTTCCTACCATACAAAGTACCCTGAGGACCACGAAGTACCTCAATACGCTCTACGTCGTAATAGTAGTTCTCAGATGCCGCAATTCCAAAGTCTGGTGAGTAAACACCGTTATAGTAAGTTGCAACTCCTGGGTCTCCACCTAAAGCCCTGAAGTTTCTTCCTACACCACGTATCCTTACATCATAAGGATCACGGGTTGTTGCTGGTAATTGATCCATCAAGTCGTTAGCGCCTTGTAAGCCAAGGTCTTCGATTAAACTTGAATCAAAAGCAGTAATGGACATAGAAGTGTCAGATACAGTGGAAGTACGCTTTTCAGCTGTTACTGTTATTTCTTCGATGCCTCCCCTACTTCTATCTTCTTCATCTTCATCTTCTGCCGTTAGCATCAATGAAGAAAAACCGAAAATAGAAATAATCGCTAAGTTAATAAGTAATTTCAATTTCATTTCTTCCCCCTAATATGAATTAAAATCACTAGTAAATACTGCATTGAAAGCGCAGCAAAACTAGATTAAAAAATTCCACTACAAACTATGCTTAATTTTGCTCTAGTTTGCAAATTTTTTTAATAAAAAATACCTATTTAACTTGAGTTTCCTGCTTCTTTAGTTGCAAACCTGGTTAGGTAAATTGCGTTCAAGATAGCGAATCCAAAGGTCATCCCCAAAACACCAAAAAGCTTAAAGTTAACCCAAGTTGCTAAACTTGTGTAAAACATGAAATATAGATTTGTCATTCCTATTGCAAAGAAAGCAAATGCCCAAAGATAAGTCATATCTAACCAAGCTTTATCTGAAATTCTAGGTACTCCTTCTGGACTAGCCATTTTCATGAAACTTTTTAGCATAGGAGGTCTTTTAAGTAACTGATTCCCTATCAAGATACTAGCAAACAACCAATTTATAATACTAACTTTCCATTGTAAGAATGCAGGGTCTCTAAAGAGTAAGGTAGCTGATCCAAACACTATGAGCGCGACCCAAGTAAGAAAAAGTTTTTTTTCTACTGAACCGCGTTTAAATTTCTCGTAAATAACTTGCAGGGTGACTACCAGCATGATCGCTGCTGTGGCTTTTAAGAAATCTTTACCTGTGTAGAAAAAGACTCCAAAAAATACAAGAGCTGGAAGTAAGTATCCGAATTGACCCATAATTAAATCTGGTTTTATTAGAGCGCATCATACTAAAATTGAAGAAAGTAAACTAATGAGTAAATAAATGAAAGACTTAAAACTAGGAATTCAAATGGGTTATTGGGGAGCTCAACCCCCAGAAGATATTATTGGAATTGCAAAGGAAGCAGAGAATCTAGGTTACGACGCTATTTGGAGTGCTGAATCCTGGGGTTCAGATGTTTTTACTCCTTTGGCATGGATTGGCGCCCACACATCAAGAATAAAACTTGGAACTGGAATTGCCCAAATATCTGCTCGTACACCAGCGGCAACGGCAATGGCTGCAATCACATTAGATCATTTAACCAAAGGAAGAGTTGTTCTAGGTTTAGGGGTCTCAGGTCCACAAGTGGTTGAAGGTTGGTATGGTCAACCCTTTTCTAAACCACTCTCTAGAACTAGAGAATACGTTGGTATTATTAAAAAAATTTTAAAAAGAGAAGAGCCGGTTAGTAATGATGGTGAACATTACCCTCTTCCTTACTCAGGTGAAGGCAGTTGGGGGCTTGGAAAATCCTTAAAATCCATAACTCACCCGTTAAGATCTGACTTACCTATATTCTTAGGAGCAGAAGGGCCTAAGAATGTAACCATGACAGCTGAGATCGCTGAAGGATGGCTACCTCTCTATTATTCACCTTATAGACAAGAGGTCTATGCAGATCAGATTAAAGATGCCAAAGAGGGTTTTGAAATCTCCGCAGGTGTAATCGTAAATATTTGTGATGATGTAGAAAAAGGATTAATACCTGTAAAAAATAATTTAGCTCTCTATATCGGTGGAATGGGAGCGGCTAAAAAGAACTTTCATACGGATCTAATGGGAAGAATGGGTTTTGAGGATGAAGCCAAGAAAATTCAAGAACTGTTCTTAGCGGGAAAAAGGACAGAAGCTGCTTTAGCTGTTCCAGATCAGTTTGCTGATGAAATCTCTTTGGTAGGACCTAAAGATAGAGTTAAAGAAAGAGTAGAAGCCTGGAGAGACACACCTGTGACTTCTTTATTAATTTCTACGCACGATAAAGAAAGACTAAGAGAAGTTGCCGAAATAGTTCTGTAGCTTCAGGAATTAGGCCTGGCAAAGCCCCAATAGTTATAGCCAGCAAATTTAGGTGTGCTAGGTAGATACATGGTATCTATCTCTTCAATGTTAAAACCAGAACTTTTTATTATTTCAGGAATATTTCTATGTAAGTTACATCCCCCTGCAATTCTCTTCCATATGGGATTGATCCGTTTCTGCCATTTATAAACATTCTCATCTGGAGAAATTCCGTGCTCGCAAAAAATTAATTTTCCTTCTGGTTTAAGAACTCGTTTAATTTCTTCATTTGCTAAATCCACATCAGGGATAGTACACATGGTGTATGTCAAAATTACAGTGTCGACTTTATTGTCAGGAAGAGGAATTTCCTCTGCGCCGCTTATTATAAAATCTACTTCCATTTTTTCTTCTTTGGCTACTTCTGCTGCCATTTTGTTTAACTCTTCAGAAGGATCTAAACCCCAAAGTTTATTGATTTTAGATTTGTCGTAAAAAGGTAAATTAAGTCCTGAACCAATCCCCACTTCTAATACATCTCCTTCGGCCAGTGGAACAACTTTTTTTCTTTGGTAAACCATTGGCGGATTACTACAACAACTATTTAATAGTTTAGGAAGAATATATTTATCGTATAGGCTCATTGACTAAAATTTTACCACTATCGTTACTTAAATCTTAATCTACAGACTCTTTAGGGTGCTTTAAAAAGAATTTGACTACTTCATCTCCCCAGTGAAAAGGGTTCTTCTTACCGCAACCTAAATAATTCCCAACTCCAGGAAAACAGTGGCCTTCCACTGCGCCTAGAAAACTAGATCTTGAACTTACCCAGTTGTAACTTATAAATTCAAAAACTGTTCCTTTTGGATTGGTAAAACGAACCCATTGATAATCTTTTTCCTTGAAGAGAATTTCACTTTTATCCATACCCCATTCTTCACCAATTTTTTTTACTGTTTTTAATGCTCCAGTGTAATGAACTAGGGCATCTTTTTTTCCATGTGCATATAAGACATCAACCTGTTTTCCTTTGAAGCAATTACCAAAGACATTTATTCGTACAGGCGCTTTGGTTAAGTCTTTAGGCCAACCAGCACCAAAACCTATTGGTGCCACTGAAGCTACCTGGTCAGCATAATTGCATACAAACCTCCAACTCATCCAAGACCCTTGTGAAAATCCCGTGACATGAATTCTTTCTTCCATGACATGAAAAACTTTCTTAACCCGATTCATGAAGTCTGAAATTTTAGAAACATTTTCCAGTCTGTATTCCCAAGATCTGCCGTATCTACCTTTATTTGCAGTTGGTTGAACGACTATATAGCCTTCGTTTCCACCGCGTTCGGCTAAATCAGTGTAATAGTCTTGAAAGTCTGCAGTCATTTGATAACCATGAATATCTACGATTAAACCGCAGGCCTTAGTTAAACAAATCTCGGGCACATGCAGTGTAAACATCAGACCTTCACACTTAAGGTCTACAGTACCTTTTCGAGGTGAAGAGATACAATCATCTGGAACTGGCTCAGGAATACTTATTGTTGCAGGCCAAGGTACTTTAGAGTCTGCTACAAGATAACCTGTTGTTGAAATATTTATTAATAAAAAAGTGAATAGTATAAAAGTAAGTTTTTTCATTTCTTTGGCTGCTAGCGGGATAGGATTTGGTCTGGCTGAAAAATTTGCTCAAGAAAAGATGCAGGTAGTTTTAGCAGACGTAGAAGAAGAAGCTTTAGATAAAGCAGTGGAGCAACTCAGGCAATTTCAGCATAGGGTAGTAGGCATAAAAGCCGATGTACTTATTGAAGAGTCTGTTAGTGAACTTTTTGCCCGAGCTAGAGAAGAGTACGGAAATATACATATCCTTTGTAATAATGCCGGAATCGGAGCTAATTCAGGAGATAAGGCCATCTGGGAAATAGAGAAAAGTGATTGGGAATGGGTAATGGGAGTCAATCTTTTCGGTGTTCTTTATGGCATTCAAGCTTTTCTTCCGCACATGATTCAACATGGAGAAGAAGGCCATGTGGTTACTACTGTGTCTTTAGCTGGTCTTGTATCTGGAGCTGGAACCTATGGCGTGAGCAAGCATGCAGCATTAGCTTTAACGGAGGGATTGAATAGAGATTTAATTGCTAGAGATTCTAAGATAGGAGCTTCCGTATTGTGTCCGGGTTTTGTGAATACAAATATCATGGATTCGGAAAGAAATAGACCTTCTCATCTAAAGAAAAAGAGCGAACCTGTGGTAAATGAACCACAAGCGGAAATGTTTAATTTGTTGCTTAAACAAGGCAAAGAACCCAATGAAATCGCAGAAATTGTTTTTCAAGCAATAAAGGATAATGTTTTCTATATACTTCCCCACCCTGCTTGGGATGATAATCTAAGAGCACACTTTGAAGACATTCTTTCTAGAAAAGAATTAATACCCCCTAGTGTTAATGATCTAGCAGAGTTCTTTAAGCCAAGAGAAGATGGAGAAAAGTATTAAGCCGTTTTAATACCTGAAGTGTCTGATTTGCTCTCCGCTTTTACCGATTTCTGTCATTGCATTTATGCCTATCTCCAAATGCAGATCAGACCATTCTTCAGTAACGCCTTTATCTGATTCTTCAGTTTTAACGCCATCAGGTGTAACTGGCACATCAGATACTAAGAGCAAAGCACCCCGAGCGATCTCGTTATAATGCCCAACTATAAAAATTGTTGAGGTTTCCATATCTATTCCAATACAAGTGGATTTTTGCAGCCTTTCTAAAAAAACTTTATCGTGCTCCCAAACCCTTCTATTCGTAGTAAAAATTACTCCTGTTCTATATTCCTGACCACTTTCAATAACCTTGTCTGAGACAAACTTATGCAATTTAAATGAAGGCAAGGCTGGAACTTCAGGTGGAAAGTAATCATTACTTGTTCCTTCACCTCTTATAGCTGCTATGGGTAGAATAAAGTTACCAATTTCGCTTCGTTGCTTTAAACCACCGCATTTACCCAAAAACAGTACCCCACTCGGATTACAGGCCACCAACAAATCCATTATTGTGGCTGCATTTGGAGAACCTATGCCATAGTTAATGATGGTCAAACCATCGGAGTTCGTAGAGGCCTGCATAGGTTTTTTTTCTCCGTAAATATCAGAATTAAACTTATTGGCAAAATTTTCCACGTAATCCGAAAAATTGGTTAATAAGATATGATGACCGAACTCATCCAAAGGCATGCCTGTATACCTGGGTAACCAATCTTTAGCTATGTCTAGCTTGTTTTCCATACTTCCCATGAAAGCATGCTACTCGTTTCAACAATAAATTCAATTTTAGAAATTTTTTTTATAGTTCTGAAATCCAAGTGTATAGATCGTCAGCTATTACATACTGGCCATTAACATTTGGATGAATACCGTCTGGTAGCATCAACTCTTTATTTAAAACTATTTCTTCGTTAAGCATGGAAGGTACCAGTTTTGCACTGAACTTTGTTGCTACTTCTTCATAAATTCTTACAAGCCTTTCCTTATATTTAGTTCCATAATTTGGTGCTACTACGATTTGCATAATAATAATTGCGATCTCCTTTTCTTTAGCCAACTCACACATTGTTATTAAATTCGATCGTACTTTGGAAGGCGGATAACCTCTCAGTGCATCATTGGCACCAAGTTCTATAAACAAAAAGTCTGGAGAAAGACCATTTAAAAGAGAAGGAAGCCTTGAAAGCCCGCCTTTAGTAGTCTCTCCAGATAAGCTTGCATTAATTAATTTGAGCTTTTTGCTATCAGTATCTAGTTTTTGTTGTACCAGTTTTACCCATTGTTTTTCTGAAGGGATACCGTAACCAGCACTTAAACTATCTCCAAGGATAAGCATCTTCTTTTCAGTATCTGAAAATATATTTTGAGAACCCAGTAACAAGAAGAGAATTACTATAAAATTGCACTTCTTCTGGAAATAGACAAATTTCTTCACATTGATTAACAGTTTTATGATTATTAAAACACGTAATTTAACAAAAAAGGTTCCTTCCGAGGAAGGGGAATTAATTATCCTAAACGATATTAACTTAGAACTTGAAAAGGAAAAGTCTCTTGCTGTAGTTGGTCCTTCAGGTTCTGGTAAATCTACTCTACTGGGTCTTTTAGCGGGCTTAGACTCTCCTTCGTCAGGCGAGATATTCTTAAATGACCAACCACTGCATGAACTTAGTGAAGACCAACGAGCTAAAGTAAGAAAGGAAAATGTTGCTTTCGTTTTCCAATCTTTTGAACTTCTTCCAGGACTGACAGCAATAGAAAATGTAATGCTGCCTTCTGAACTTAATCTAGATAAAGATGCTGAAGAAAGGGCTAGAGAATACTTAACTAGGGTTGGTCTTGGAAATAGACTAAAACATTATCCAAGGCAACTTTCCGGAGGCGAGCAACAGCGGGTAGCTATAGCAAGAGCTTTTGCCTGCAATGCGAAAGTTCTTTTTGCAGATGAACCAACCGGTAACCTCGATAACAAAACTGGAACAAAAATTTCTGAACTTCTTTTTGAAGTTAATGAAGAATCCTCAAATGCCTTGGTTGTAGTCACTCATGACGCTAACTTAGCTTCTAAATGTGATAATCAAATTGAACTATCCGAGGGGTCGATCGCTTAAAAAATGCTTCTGGGACTTTCTTTAAAACTCTTCTGGCGTGAACTTAAATCAGGCCAATTAAGTATTATGTTCTTTGCCTTGGTCTTGGCAGTAGCAACTGTATCCAGTATCTCTTTATTTACCGATAGACTTGAAAAGGCTTTATTAGCTGAAACACAAGAATTTTTAGGCGGAGACCTAAAATTTGAATCAAACGACCTTATCGATGACACACCTTATGAGGAAATTCAGAAACTTAATTTAAAAAGCACTGAAATGGTCTTATTCGCTTCTATGTTGGCATCCGGAGACAATTTGCAATTAGCCTCAGTAAAAGCAGTTGATCAGAACTACCCTCTTGTGGGTGGGGTTGAGCTTAGATCTGAATCCAAAAATATCTACGTAAAACGCCCCCCAGAACTAGGTCAAGTTTGGTTGGATCTTCGATTAATGGATATATTGAAACTCGAAGTAGGCCAAACAGTCAGCATAGGTGATGCTGATTTCATCGTTAGCCATTCAATTCTTTCTGAACCTGACAGAGCCTCCAACTCTTTTGCATTTGCTCCCAAGGCAATAATTAATGCCCAAGACCTAGAAAAAACAAATGTGGTGCAACCAGGAAGCAGGGTAAGATTTTCGACAGTGTATTTAGGTGAGAAAGCAGAACTCTTACTTGCAAAAAATATTCTAGAAAAAACTAAACAACCCGGAGATGATATTAGAGAAGCTCAAGATGCTAACGATTCTTTAGGAAAAGCTATTGAAAGATCAGGAAACTTCTTTTTACTAGGTGGCCTTCTGGCAGTCCTCATGGCTGCTTTTACTGTTGGGATGAGTTCACAAAGATTCGCACGTCGTCATATTGAATACGTAGCTATTTTAAAAAGCTTAGGTACAGAATCTTGGGAAATTAGACTACTTTATTCATTAATTTTTATTGAATTAGGTCTTTTTGCTATCTTTTTTGGATTAATTTTGGGCTGGTTTATGCAAGAGGGTTTTACTGGAATTTTGAAACAATATTTTCCGACTGACCTTCCATCACCAGGATTTCAACCTTTGTTAATATCTTCTTTAACAGTATTTATTTGTCTAATAGGTTTTGTTTACCCAAACCTTGTTAAATTGGTAAAAATCTCTCCTTTAAGCATACTTAGAAGAGAGGAGTCTAAAACTTCAAGTAGCTCTTATCTAATGTTCGCTTTAGCTTTATCAGCTATGTTTTTACTTGTTTTCTTATATACAGAAAGGCTATTACTTTCTTCCATAGTATTTTTCACTATTCTTTTCATTTTTGTTTTAGGTTATGGAATCATTTTAAGTTTCTTTCGCAGCACAACCAGGCTTGGTTTAGGGGCTAACAATCCACTCTCTCTGGCTTGGTCTGAATTGCACAGAAGAAAATACACAAATTCTCTGCAAGTGCTGGCTTTCACCATGGCAATTGGGCTAAGCCTAATAGCTTTTTCTGCCAGGACAGACTTAATGTCAACCTGGGAGTCAACATTACCCCCTGACTCCCCAAATAATTTCTTAATTAATATTAGTAAGTCTGACTTGAATTCTATTTCTTCTTTTTTAGAAGAAAATGAAATAGAAGAGAGCACTTTCTATCCTATTACAAATACAGTAATCATTAAGCTACCTAAAGAAGGTGAAGAGATGTCTAAACCAATTGATAGAAATTTCAATGCAACTTGGTCAAGTGAATTACCTCTAGGCAATACAATTGTTGCAGGCGAGTGGTTTAAAGGAAATTCGTCAGATGGCCTCTCAGTTTCAAATGATATAGCTGCCAGATACGGTCTAGATATTGGAGACCCAGTTAAGGTTTTCTTTGCTGACCAAGAAGTTGATACTTATATCCAAAATATAAGAGAGGTTAACTGGGATAATTTTTCTCCAAACTTTTTTGTGATTGGGCCTCCCAAAATTTTTAAAAATAGTCCTGCGACCTACATTACTTCGCTGCATGTCCCGAAAGAGAAAGATAAGGTAATTAGTGAATTTATGTCTGAATTTAAAACTGTTTCTGTTTTATCGATAGATGCAATTATTAATCAGGTTAATGACATCATAGAACAAGTCTCAAAAGCTCTAGAAGTAATTCTTGGATTGACTATCTTTTCAGCTATGTTCTTAACTCTAGCTACTATTCAAGATGGCTTTAATTTAAGGTTGCACCAATCAGCCATACTCAGAACCTTTGGGGCAAGTACTTCTTTATTACAAAGATCTACCGCCTTAGAGTTTGCCTTGTTGGGGTTATTAGCAGGCTTGTTGGGTGCTTTATTAGCCCAGACGGGCATATTCTTTCTTGAAACAGAAATCTTTGATCTTGAGGCAACTTTTCATGCCAACATTTGGGTAATGGGTCCAATTATTGGCACTATCTTAATTTGTGCTTTGAGTATCATACTGATTCTGTCTATAACCAGAAAGAATCCTAAAGAAATAATCTATAACTCTTAGTTTTGTCTATTACCAAGTATCTACGTTAGGTCTTTTTTTAGTTTTCCTTTCTGTTTTAGGAGGCAAAGACTTCAAAGCTGCCATTATCCACTTTCTTGTATCTGCAGGATCTATTACATCGTCCAATTCAAAATGCGAGGCCATATTAACGGCCCTACCCCTTTTATAACTGTCTTCAACCATTCTCTCGTAAGTTTTAATTCGTTCTGCTGGATCTTTTATAGCTTCTAATTCTTTTCGGAACCCTAACTTCACAGCACCCTCTAAACCCATGCCTCCAAATTCACCTGTTGGCCAAGTCACAGTAAATAATGGAATTTTAAAACTTCCACCTGCCATGGCTTGAGCACCTAACCCATATGCTTTACTGATAACAACTGACATTAAAGGAGTTTCAATATTTGCACCTACAACAAACATCCTTGCAGCATGCC
>LUML01000026.1_pt1 | contig 20535 bp, 36 predicted proteins | sample 729661 | NCBI WGS metagenome assembly LUML01 (sample SAMN03860264, study PRJNA289734) | marine metagenome | biome: seawater column; feature: ocean; material: water; isolation source: Red Sea water column Station 22 - depth 10m | place: Saudi Arabia: Red Sea | collected 2011-10-15 | depth 100 m | reverse complement strand
TATAAAGATATAATTACTGAGTACAAAGAACAAGTTCGAGTACTCAAAGAACAGATTTCAGAATTAGAAGATGCAAACAAATCTAAAGATGCAGCTCTTAAAAGAGCTTTGCAGAAGTTAGAACATACTACTTCAGATTTGGAAAATGCTAATAAAGAAATCAATGAAATAAAAGACTTGGACAAAAAATCAGAATAAAGAACACTTGCGACGGGTATACATTATTTAAAAAAGGTGATAAGATATTATTGGAGGAAAATAAAATTATAATTTTTAGCCTATGAACCTTTCACAGAACTTTACTCTTTCAGAACTTATCAAAAGCGATACTGCCATACGTAGAGGCATCGACAATAACCCTAACGCAGAACAAATAGAAAAATTAAAAGCACTATGCGAAAACATATTGCAACCTGTTCGAGATCACTTCGGCAGAGTTAAAGTGACTAGCGCATTCCGTAGTGTAGATTTGTGCTTAGCCATAGGTAGTTCAGCCAACAGCCAACATGCAAAAGCTGAGGCGGCGGACTTCGAAGTAATGGGCACAGATAATGCAGAACTAGCTGACTGGATCAAAGACAACCTTCCATATGATCAATTGATCCTCGAGTACTACACTCCCAAAGAACCAAACAGTGGATGGATCCACTGCAGCTACATACCTGAAGGTAGACGTGCACAGTTTCTGCATGCTTATAGATCTCCTCTTGGTAAAACAAAATACAAACCAATAAGTGGTTCAGCTAGAGATCTAGCTTAAATCCATTATTTCTCTATTTCTTCTATTTTAAAATTAAAAGAAACAGAAATACGCAATTCATTACTTAGATTACGTGTAACATGATGTTCCATAGAGGAAGAAAATAAAAAAAATTCACCTACTCTAGGCATTAGAGCAAATTTTTTAGTAACACTATGGGTATTTAAAGGGTAATGAAGAACAAAGTGCCCTGATTTTTCAGGCACTTGGACATAATACACGCCAGAAAGAGTCTCTGTTCCTTCAGGGTCTTCTGTTGTAGCATGACTATGAGTAATGGTGCTCATATTTTTTTCATGAATATGAGACCAGAAGGCTGTTAATTTTAAATTTTTATTATTTAAATATCTAAATTGACCTTTAATATAATCCAAAATTTTTTTAAACTCTGAATTCATTGGAAATGTAGTATCCTCATACCTAGTTAAAATATGCTCAATACTAGAAGTATCCTCTAGAAATGGTTTTTTATTTTTTAGTATTATTTCTTTAAATTTCTTATTGTTAACTCCAGGTATATAACCTCGACTAAATGATACACTATGTATTATATGATTATACATTATTTTAAATCCATTCCTTTAACTCTTCACCCATAACTTCTGATGCAATATTTATTTTATCACGTAAAGCTTTTACGATTTTTTCGTCGACTGTATCTTCAGCAATCAAGTCAACATAAGTTACTGTTTTGGCTTGGCCTATTCTGTGTGCTCTATCTTCTGATTGTAATCTTTTTTCTAAGTCATATCCATTCGAATAATATATAACAGTATTAGCTTGCGTAAGTGTAATACCATATCCTCCTGTTTGAGGTGTGCCAATTAAAAATCTACACTTTGGATCGTTTTGAAATTTACGAATAAAATCTTGTCTGTCCTCTTGTGATGTTAAACCATAGTAATGAACGTAAGAATCTTTACCATATTCTTTTATTATTCTCTGTATAATCTCACCTACACTTAATTGATAGTTAGCCCATATAATGGCCTTACCCTCTGTCTCTTCAAGCACAGACATTAATTCATTTAATCTGTTACTTTCAACGGATTGTGTTGACCCATCATCAGCCTTAAAGTGACCACACGTTATTTGATGTAGTCGCATTAATTGTGTAAGCACAGTCATGGTAGAAGTAACTTTACCATTTAATGTAGCAATAGCTTCTTTCTTCATCTGTTGATAAACTTTCTTTTGGTCTGGTGTTAATGTTACATGACGTTTAATAAAATTTTTAGGTGGTAAATCTAAACAATCTTCTTTTAAAACTCTGTAAGAAAAACCTTTTACTTTCTCTGATAACTCTGCAAGATTTTGAAATGCATGAACAACTTGTATTGATCGACCACGTATGTGCATGGTTTTCATTTCTGCATATCTATTACGAAAAGAATAATATGAAGCATGATTTAATAAATACGGATCAAGGAACTCACATTGTGTGTATAAGTCTAATGGATTTTTTGTAATAGGAGAACCAGTCATTATTCTTCTATATTTTGCATACTTACCTAGACCTATAATATTTTTTGTTCTTTTAGCTGTGGGTGTTTTAATAGTGGTAGATTCATCAATAGCCATTAAAACTTTATGTGAGTTTAAAAACTTTAATGCAAACTTTATACCTTTATCTGTACTAAAAGCTTCAACATTCATAACTAAAATATGTAAAGCTGTTTCTATTTCAAATAAACTTTCTAGCTTTTCTTGTTGTTTTTTTGTAATGTTTGGTTGCCATAATACCGTCACATTTTCTATGTGGTTTGGTAAGTGTGTAGGAAGTTCTTGCTCATACCAAGTTTTTACAACACCTTTTGGAGCAACTATTAATGCACCATCTATCTTACCTTTATCGTAAAGCATGGCCATATTATCAATTAATACTTTTGTTTTACCCGTACCCATTTCCATAAAGTATGCATATGTTTCTTTATTCCATGACTTCTCTAAAGCAGTCAATTGATGCTTATATGGTTTTGTCTTAAATTTATAATTCATCTTTCTATTGACTTATATATAAAGGATGTTATATGATTTGTCAATGTCAGAAAGTAGAGTTTTTGTAATACAAGAAATTGCTGGGACGAAAGCAGGCAATCCTAAAATAAATATTATAGGTGCGGCTTCTTATTCCTCTTCAGGTAAATTTAATTTTTTATTACCAGAATTTTCTCAAATAATTTTTTCACCTGGTCCATTAATTTTTAAATTAAGAAAAGGATTAAAAGATTTTACAGTTGATGATTATTTACTACTTACAGGTGATCCTGCAATAATAGGTGTTGCATGCTCTATTGTATCTGATATTACTGGAGGCAAATACAATTTGTTAAAGTGGGATAAACAAGAAAGAAAATATTATCCTATTGAAATTAACTTATACGAGAAAGGAGAAATAGATGACAATTGATTTTGAAAAAGACCAACAGGATGCAATGAAACGAACTGATAACATTCAGTCTCTTGCAGACCAAGTTGAAAAGTTAGAGGACTTACAAAAAAGACTCGAACTACAAGAAGAAAATATGAAAAGTACCAAAGCAGAAATACAAAAAGTTTCTGGTGACATTATACCAACTATGATGTCTGAAATGGGTTTAGCAGAACTAAAACTTCATGATGGATCACATCTGAAAGTTTCAACGTCGTATCGTGCCACTATTACAGAGGCAAATAAAGCAGCGGCGTTTAACTGGCTTCGTGAAAATGGCTTAGGCGATATAATCAAAAACGAGATATCCGTATCGTTTGGTCGTAACGAAGATAACAAGGCGGCTGATTATGCCGAACTTGCAAAGGGTCAAGGGTTTCAACCGACACAAAAGATGAAGGTTGAGCCTATGACTCTGAAAGCGTTAGTCCGTGAGCGTATTGAGGCAGGTAAAGAAATGCCAACGGAAATCTTCGGGGTGTTCTCGGAGAATAAAACTACAATAAAAAGGAACAAGTAACATGAACCAAGTAGCAAATAAAAAAGAAGGCGCACTGCAAACAAATTTGTTTGAAGCAGATGCAAACCAAGGGGCTCAAAATATATCGCAGGAAGATCTTGCGTTACCTTTCTTAAAAATTTTGGGACAACTATCTCCAGAAGTAAATAAAAGGGATGGTAAATATGTTGAGGGCGCAGAACCTGGCAAAATAATCAACACTGTTACAAATGAATTGTATGACTCAATATCAGTCGTGCCATGTCATTATAAAAGGCAGTATATTGAATGGCAAGACAGAGGTACCAGTAGTGGTGCACCTGTTGCAATTCATGAACCTGATAGTGATATTGTTAGTCAAACCACTAGGGGTAAAGACTACAAAGACAGATTACCAAATGGTAATTATCTTGATAACACTGCAAATCATTTTGTGTTAGTGCTCGGCAATAACCCAACAACAGCATTGATATCTATGAAGTCTACTCAACTTAAAGTGAGTAGAAAATGGAACTCAATGATGATGGGTATAAAACTGCAGGGTAAAAATGGATTATTTACTCCGCCTACATATAGCCACATTTATAAACTATCAACCGTTCAGATGTCTAATGACAAAGGAACATGGTTTGGTTGGGACGTTACAAAGGTTGGTCCTGTCGAAGATAAAAATACTTACGATATGGCTAAAAACTTTGCAGCAAGTGTAGGTAAGGGTGAGATCCAAGCTAAACACGGCTCAGAAGAAACAGAGTCTAAAACACCATACTAGAATCCTAGGTAGTGGGCGTCTAAGCGAGAGTGGAAACGCCCACTTAAAAAGCGCTATATGATAGAAAGATTTAAAAATATATTTACAGGATTGGAACGCGCACATGGTGTCACCATTGTAGAAGACACAAATGGTAACGGCGCAAAAATAAAAGGTAAGTCATTTGTAAAACGTCAACCAGTCACAGATGAACTTTGGCAAAAACATTTAGATGGTAAAGAAAATTTAGGTATCATACCTATTAATGATAACAACCAATGTAGATGGGGTTGTATAGATATAGATTCTTATGTAGGTTTTGATCACAAAAAATTAATAGATAAAATAACAAATATGAAACTACCTTTGATCGTTTGTAGATCAAAGTCAGGTGGCGCACATGTATTTTTATTTACATCAGATTATGTATCAGCAAAATTAATGAGAGATAAATTAGTGCAGATAAGAGCTGTACTAGGTTATGGTAATTCAGAGGTATTTCCAAAACAAACAGAATTAAAATCACAAGATGATACAGGAAACTTTCTTAACTTACCATACTTTAATTATAAAAGTTCTGTCAGATATGCATTTAAAAAAAATGGTGAAGCTGCTACACTAGATGATTTTTTTGACTTACATACTTCAAACTATTTAGCTCCTAATACATTACAAGAACTACAAATAAAAAGACCAGAAACAAAATATTCTGATGGACCACCATGTATTGAGTTGATGTCAGAAAACAAAATAGGTGAGGGTGGTAGAAACAATGCATTGTTTCATTATGGTGTATATGCAAAACAAAAATGGCCAGATGGATGGAAGTCTAAATTAATTGTATTTAATGAAACAGCCATGGAAAAACCATTATCTGATTCTGAGGTTGATATTGTTGTAAAACAACATGACAAAAAAGATTGGGGTTATAAATGTAATGATCAACCAATGTGTAGTTTATGTGACAAGACATTATGTAGATCAAGAAAGTTTGGTATTGGTCAAGAAGTATTATTTCCAAATCTTACAGACTTACAAGTCATAGATTTAGAAGATCCATATTATTATCTTAATGTGGATGGAGAAAGACTAAAGTTAGAAAGTGTAAAACATTTACGACAACAAAGTTTATTTCAAGAAGCGTGTATGGTGCAATTAAAAAATAGACCACCTTCACTAAAAGAAAAAGACTGGGTGCATATAACAAACATATTATTAAATAATGCTGAAGTTACAGAACCTGCTGAGGGTTTACGTACAGAGGATCAGTTATACAATCACTTACGAGAATATTGTTTAAATAGAACACAACTAGATTCGAAAGAAGACTTACCAAGAGGCGGCACTTGGACTAACAATGGTTATCACCACTTTGTATTTGATAAATTTTATCACAATCATTTAATGCGTAAACGTTGGGATCTTGGCTATTCAAGAACGGCAGAAATGTTACGAGAAAAATGTAGTTGTACGGATAAAAGAATAGGCAAAAATAAACTGTCTGTTTATGTTGTCGAAGAATTTGAAAAGAAAACAGAGGAATACAAACAGAAAAAATTAAAGGAGGAAACTCCATATTGATAGCAGCGATGGAACTATTGGCAATAACAATGTTTACTGCCCTCTGGATCTATCTTCATTTAATAGCATAAGAGAAAAACATGGAAGCAAAAAAAATAACATGGAAAGGTATGACATTTAGAAGTAAACTAGAAGCAAGATACTATAACCATTTTAAAAATTTAGGATGGGATTTTGATTATGAACCTGATGTTCCTGGTTTGGTGGGTTATCAACCAGATTTTGTAATATATCCTAATAAAAACAGAGATAGTTGGTTTGAAGAATTTAAACCAATTTATGTAGAAATAAAACCAATACGTGATGTACTTAGTTATTATGAAGACCCAGAATACAAAAATTTTAGAGAAAAAATAAAAAGGTGTTGGAATCCAAAAAATGATTTAATTTTATTTGGGGGATCTTTAAAAGGAAAATTTGACCGTTCTGCAACAGCCCTTTGTTTACAAAATGAAATATATAATCATCCTACTTCATACGGCTTTTATTATTCATATCATCGAGGATATTCACAAAATATAGGTTTAACATTAATGCATATGTATGAATACATATTAGACAAGGATACTTCTCACATCTTTTTTGATTATAGATTAGATAATCCATCAGATACACGATATGACAAAATAATAGAAAAAGTAGAAAGTTCTTGGAATAACGCATGGTCACAAATGAGATGGGAACCAAAATGAAATATACAGATATATGCGGCAGAGATTTTAAAAATAAATCTAAAGCGTATAAATTTTTTAGAAGTTTAGTAAGAGAAACGGTAGACATTGGTTTAAATTATGTGGAACCTATAATAGAATTAACAGAGGAGACACCTTTAAAAAATTCTCATGTTGTTAATTTATTTCAAAATTATCTAATAGATGGGGATTGGTATGGTAGAAAAACTAAAGGTCAAAATATTAAAAATTTTGTTTTAATTAAGGATGATTATAATGACTATTGTCTTGGGTTTAGATTAGAAGATGATTCTATTGAATCAGTTACTGCTAAATCATATTTATCTTGTTTTGGAAAAGGAACTCAAACAGATGATGAAAGACTACATTCTGCTATGAGGTATGAAGTAAAATATCAATCAGAAGAATATAGAAAAAATAATCAACATATTCAAGAATGTTTTGATTGTTCTTGTCCCCGAGAAGCTGGTTTAGATGTTGACCATGTTATTCCATATAAAACAATAGTAAATTCTTTTTTTACTATTTATGACAAAGAAGAATTTAAAAAAAGCATGAACAAAGAAATACAAGGTTTATATTGGAGGTTAAGAGAAGACCACAGAAAAATATGGAGAGAATATCATAAACAACACGCAAAATTTCAATTACTTTGTAAGGAATGTCATAGATTCAAAACAGCGAGTGAACGATGAAAACAATAGTATTAGGACCACCAGGTACAGGTAAAACTACAACTTTGTTAAACAAAGTAGATGACTATCTTAAAAATACAGATCCTGACAAGGTAGGATACTTTGCATTTACACAGAAAGCTGCATACGAAGCAAGAGATAGAGCAATAAAAAAATTTAATTTAACAGAAGATGATTTACCATATTTTAGAACATTACATTCACTAGCATTTAGAAGACTTGGTATAAAAAAAGAAAACGTAATGCAACGTAGACACTACCAAGACTTTGGTAAAAGAGTAAAAGAAGAAATAAATTATGCGGACTATGAAAATGATCATAATGGAATCTTCACATCAGACAGTGAATATCTTCGAATAGTAAACCTTGCAATATTAAAAGGTATTACAGCTGAACAACAATATAATCTACAAGAACATAATCAAGATTTAGAATTAGATAAATTAAAAATAATATCAAACGAATTACAAAGATATAAGAAAGAACATAATCTCATAGACTTTAACGACATGATATTGGAATTTACAAAGTCAGATATAGCTGTGCCAAAATTTGATGTTGTATTTATTGATGAAGCACAAGACCTATCAAGAATGCAATGGGATATGGCAAAAGCTATTTGGCAAAAGACAACAGATTCTTTTATTGCGGGTGATGATGACCAGGCGATATTTAGATGGGCAGGGGCAGATGTGGACTCTTTCATAGCGCAAGAAGGACAGATGCTGCCCTTGCAACAATCATACAGAATACCTGCAAAAATTCATGGACTTGCTATGGGTATTATAAATAAAATAAAAAATAGAATAAATAAATCTTGGAATCCAAAAATTCACCAAGGCTCCTTGTCAAACTATGATGACTTTGAAGACATCAACATGTCATCAGGTGAATGGTTGGTTCTAGCTAGAACTAAATACATGTTAGATAAGCTAGAGCCAACACTTTATGAAAGTGGCTATTATTATAATAATAAATTTAAAAAACAAAAAGAACACACACTGCACATGGCAGCATTAGATTGGGAACATGCAAGAAAAGGTGTACCATTATCTTATGATCAAGTGCAAAGAATATATGGTTACATGAATGTAGATAAAAACAAATTAAAATCAATGACTAAAGATGGTATGTATGACATAGCAACATTAAAAAAAGATTATAATTTAAAAACAGATACTGTGTGGTTTGAAGCATTTGATGCAGCTCCAAGACGAGAAGTAAATTATTTAAAACAAATGAGAAGAAGGGGAGAGAAGTTAAACGAAGCACCACGTATAACTTTGTCTACAATACATGGTGCGAAAGGTGGTGAAGCAGAAAATGTTGTGCTGCTCACTGATCTTAGTTTTAACACAATGAGAAGTTACGAAAAGAATCCTGATGATGAGAATAGATTGTTCTATGTTGGTGCAACAAGGACCAAGGAACATTTACACATCATTAGGCCACAACAAGATAATAAAGGATACAATTTATGACACACAAAGATTTATTTAAGGGCTCAACATACAATTCATTGGAAGAGCAGGTAGGGGGGAAGCATTATCGCTCAATGAAAATTCAACCTGCAGAGTTTATAAACGAAAACAGATTGCTTTTCGCAGAGGGTAATGCTATAAAATATATCTGTCGACATCGGTCGAAAGGGAAAGAAGAAGATATTAAAAAAGCAATACATTATTTAGAAATGATACTAGAAAGGGATTACTCATGATACAGAAACCTATGTTCAGTCCACAAGTGGAATGGCTACCTCCAACAGAATTTCCTGATCTATCAAAGTATAATGAGATCGCAATTGACTTAGAGACTAAAGATCCTAATTTAAAAACTATGGGCTCTGGCTCTGTTACAGGAAGAGGACAGATTGTAGGCATAGCCGTAGCTGTGCGAGACTGGTCTGGATATTACCCTATACGTCATGAAGGGGGTGGTAATATGGACAAGAACATGGTTATTAAATGGTTTCAAGATGTCTTAAATACACCAGCAATGAAGATATTTCATAACGCTATGTATGACGTATGTTTTATACGTGCTGCAGGTCTTAAAATACAGGGATCCATCGTAGATACCATGATTGCTGGCTCTCTCGTGGACGAGAATCGCTTTCGATACGATTTAGGCTCTATGGGTCGTGATTATGTTGGAAGAGGCAAAAATGAGGCTGTATTAGCCGAAACAGCAAAAGAATGGGGTATAGATGCTAAGTCTGAGATGTATAAATTACCTGCTATGTATGTAGGTGAGTATGCTGAAGCTGATGCTAAATTAACATTAGAACTTTGGCAAGAGATGAAGAAAGAGATTATCAATCAGGATATAGAAGATATTTTTAATTTAGAGACTGAACTTTTTCCTTGCCTCGTTGATATGCGTTTTTTAGGCGTTCGTGTAGATATCCAAGCAGCGACTGAATTAAAAAACAAACTATTAAAAGAAGAAAAAGAATGCTTACAATTAGTAAAAAAAGAAACAGGAGTAGATACTCAAATATGGGCTGCACGTTCAATTGCGCAAGTCTTTCAAAAACTGCACCTACCATTTGACCGCACCGAAAAAACAAATTCTCCATCATTTACTAAAAATTTTTTACAGAACCATCCACATCCAATGGTTCAAAAAATTGCACGTGCAAGAGAAATAAACAAAGCACATACAACCTTTATTGATACCATAATTAAACATGAACATAAAGGACGAATATACGCTGAAATAAACCAACTTCGATCAGATAGTGGTGGTACAGTGACAGGTAGATTTAGTTATGCTAATCCAAACTTACAACAAATTCCTGCACGGAACAAGGAACTTGGACCAATGATTAGATCTTTATTTATACCAGAAGAAAATTGTAAGTGGGGTGTGTTTGATTACTCACAACAAGAACCACGTCTAGTTGTGCACTATGCTGCATTACAAAACATGTATTCTGTTGGAGATGTTTTAGATGCATACAACGAAGGTGATGCAGACTTTCACAAGATTGTAGCTGACATGGCTGACATACCAAGAGAACAAGCAAAGACAATTAATCTTGGTTTGTTTTATGGTATGGGTAAAAATAAATTACAAGCTGAACTTGGTGTTAACAAAGAAAAAGCTGAGGAATTATTTAAACAATATCATTCACGTGTACCCTTTGTAAAACAATTGATGAACAGTGTTATGGCAAGAGCACAAGATAGAGGACGTGTAAGAACTTTATTAGGTCGACTTTGTCGCTTCCATTTATGGGAACCAAATCAGTTCGGGATTCATAAAGCATTGCCTCACGAAGAAGCACTCAGGGAACATGGACCAGGTATTAAAAGAGCATATACTTACAAAGCTTTAAATAAATTAATACAAGGATCCGCTGCTGATATGACTAAAAAATCTATGTTAGAACTTTATAAAGAAAAAATCATTCCACATATACAGATACATGACGAACTAGATATTTCTGTAGAAAGTGATAAACAAGCACAACGTATAAAAGAAATTATGGAATCTGCAGTTGACTTAGAGATACCAAACAAGGTAGACTACGAGTCTGGTAAAAACTGGGGTGACATACATTAACGGAGGAAACTATGAAAATAAAAGACAAAGTTTTATCTATCTGGTTACTACACAAAGAATATATTATAGGTGGAGTAGTTGGAATAGTTATTGGCGCAATTATATTCTAATGTGTTCTAATGGCTTACCTGAATGCAAATATACCTGTGACGTATGCACAGATCAGGAGAGAATATCTCTATGATCTTAAGGAGCATTTCGGAGAAGCTGAAGACTGTATTATATTTGGGTTGGCGTCTATTACAGGACGTCCAATCCTCTTTCATGCTATTATGGAGAACGGTGCTGTGTTCTATCGTCTCCCTATTTCGGCCTTCATTCAAAGAGGATTTGATGTCAAAGAAGTACCTAGGATGCGACTTGATGAGCTGGAGTTATGGAACTGTTTTAGTTATTATCCTGCTGTTACTTCTTATGATATCTTAGACGGACAATCAGGAAAATTTTTTGGTAAAGATAAAAAACTCCATCCAGGAGCCTATCTTTTTACTGTTGACTGGGCACACCCAGAGAGTAATATAGTAGATACAGATCATTCTGAAATTCCGCATGAACATAAATGCGCTCACATTCTCGCTCTAGAGGATGGAAATTATGCAGCACAACCTAACAATCGTATCCTTTGGGATATACCTTCATTCACAGTTAAGAATGAAGTACCTGACTGGAAAGTGCAAACTTCCGAGTGGAATGTAGAAGACACTCGTAAATGGAAGACTGAAGACACAGATAAATTCTTCTACGATATTGAAGAGAAAAAATAGTATGAGGTATAATTATGAACTACCAATTTACTGCAATATTAATAGTTTTGTTGTGTTTGCTAACGCTTTGGGCGGCTCCAATTCAAAATCCGTCATTGAAAGAAGATAAAAAACAAGTTATACTTCCAAAGCCAAAGCCCAAGGTAAGTAATGATTGAAAAATTAATGACAATGCTGGTTGGAATTTTGTTAGCGTTAGCTGGCTGGAGTCTATCTAGAACATTTGAACTCTCAACTATTCAAGCAGTACACGAAGACAAAGTACAGAAACTTGAAAGAAAAGTAGAAAAAATGGAAGACAAGATGGATCGTATGATGGATTCAGATGAAGAAATTATGGACCAACATAAAAAATTATTTGAAAAATTAGAACAAGGCAACACGGGGTATAGTTATAACTAATGTCAAAGAAAAAATCAAAAAAATATAAACCAGGAAAATATCAATATATAGTATCTTCTAAAGAACCTATTATAAGAATAGATTTAATGGATCCAGATTTTTCAAAAATGATGAAAGGACCCGATAAAAAACCAACTTTACATGCAAAGGGTGGTTTAGCTGGTATGAGAAGATTTAATAGAGGTGGAAAGGTTAAATAATGGGTAAACCTTTAAAAATTTCTGAAGAAGCAGCGGTGCAAATGCCAATGAAGACCGTAGCCTCCCTGATCGCCATGGTCGCGATTGGAACCTGGGCTTACTTCGGTATCATTGAGACCCAAAATCGAATTTCTACTACATTAGAACTAATGGAAAAAGATTTAAAAGAAAACACAGAGTTTAGAATCAAATGGCCGCGGGGCCAGTTAGGAAGTCTTCCGGCCGATTCCGAGCAATTTATGATGATCGAGGATCTTTACAAGACCACCGATAAATTGAACAAGCATATTGACTCTATGGCATTAAACAAAGTAAATATAGAGTTTTTAAGAAAACAAATGGATAAAGTTTTAATGGATATTGAAAAATTAAAAGATGCTAATAGAGAAATTCATTATAAAAACGGGAGTACACACTAATGATTGAAACAGTTTTTGCACTACTGATGTTTGTAAACGGAGAGATTAAAGAACACCTTATCCAGGACTCGATGGCCCAATGCTTACGCGGGAAACGTGAAGCGGAGAGACAGTACTCAGAAACTATATCTTACAAATGCTACAAAGGTAAAGCAGAAACAGAGATATACCAGGGTAGAAAAAATATTAGAGCTTTAATCCTTGAATAAAAAATCATACGCATTTTTCCTTAAAAAAAATAGGCCTAAAAATAAAGTCGCGCAAGAACTAAGTGATGGACGTTACCATCAACGTGTGGTAAAGAATAAGAAAATATATGACCGGAAAAAACATAACATTTCAAGCAGAGATTGTGAATGGACAATGTCCGACGTGTAGTGAATACACAATGTTAGTTGGAATTACTAAAGAATTTTATAGATGTATGACTTGTGGAGCTGATCTTCATCAACGTATAAATGGTAAGATAAGTTATTTACCTGTGATACAACCACCTTCAGGGGCTAAACCCTATGTAAAAGACTGGACGTAATGGGCAAGAAAGCTAAATTTGGTTTAGTAACTAAACCTAAACGAGAGAAACCCAGAAAACGCCCTGGTCGCCACAAAAAGAACAGAAATAAACACGAAAAAAGAATGGGTAAATATCGTGGAAAAGGTAGAAAAGGACGTTGACAAACATCCCTAGATATCCTATATATACAGAATGAAAGACAGAGAAATAAATATAAAAGTAACTAATATAACTCCTAAACAATGGACTAATTTGTTAATTGAACTTAATTTAGTTTCTGAGTCCTGGAAACCTTATGGCCCTAAACTTAAGTTAAAGGCAAAAAATTTAGACCATATAATTAAATGGGGAAGAAAGACTCATGACGACAAAGAAGATAGACAAAATAGCAAATCTTTGGGAAAAAACAAAAGATCCAAAGTATAAAAATATTTGGTATCAATTAGTAAAGGAGTATACAAATGGACTTAATAATACTCAACGACGGGTTGTATCAACTACTCCCAGTGACAAAACAGATGATGGATGGAATAGTGTTGACAAACGACGTTGATTGTTTTGATCTTTGTGATGTACTAAGATTAAAGTTGACAATGTACTCTGAAGTTCTCAACGTTCATGTGATGAACAACAATAGTGGAGATTTTTTTGGTTGTATATGTAAATGATTTGAAAAGGACCTCCGTCCATATAATGCCTCGCGCTATTCCCTGTACGGCAACCTGTGACCCCCGTTATGGTAGGGGTAGGTGTGGAGCCTTTGCTCCTGCAGGAGTACGTGCACGGAAACTGTGGGGGTTAGTATGATATGGAGTATGTTAATTATAATAGGAATCTATGCATTAATTATAGGTTTATTAATAATGTGGAACAATGAAACTCGTTAAACACCCAGATACTTTTTTAAGACAGGAAACTTATGACGTTGAGTTTCCACTACATGTTAATAATAAAAGATTAATAGCGGATATGATTCAGACTATGTATGATAATAATGGTATTGGACTTGCTGCTAATCAAATCGGATATAATCGAAAAATTTTTGTCATGGATGTTAGTAATGAAAGAGATAATCCACAAGTGTTTATTAATCCAGTCATCACTGCTAAAAATAATATTAAAATGGGGGATATGGAAGGATGTTTATCTTGTCCTGGTAATGAGGTTAAGGTGAGTCGGTCTGTATCTGTTAATTTAGAATGGCTATGCGAACATGGTAAGAAACAGCATAAAACATTTTATCATTTACCTGGAAGAGTAGTTCAGCATGAAATGGATCATTTAAATGGAAAGTTAATTATAGATGAAAAAAGATGAAGTAGTAATAGTCTGGAAAGGTAATAAATTACCATGCGAAGACTGTGAAGTTATATTTAAGGATAAGTTTGATAAAGAACATAAGGTAGGACTAACTAGATTGATTAGAGTTTTTAATAATAATATCTGGCAGAATCAGAAGAGTGTTAAATGAATGATGAAATTAAAAAATTATTAGAAGAAATTAAAGCCTATCGTGACGACATGGTGGCCCGTAATTATCCCTTTCAACAGATTAGTGATATTATTACTAAATGGGAAAATAAATTAATAATAGATGAAAAAAAATAAAACATTAGATGGATATTACTTCGATGGTAAAAATCTATATGAATTGTGGATGGATGAAGATGGTAATATTACACAAAAGAAAATGAAATAACATACCTACTCTAAAGAGGGATATGAAAGAGTAGGCAATTGTGGTGAGAATCTTTACGCTCTACCACAATTTGGACATATTGTCAAATTCTAGGTGGGTTTTCCTTTCGCAGGAATATCTCTTTCCTGCATACAGAAAAATTTTATAATAGTTCCATACTTATTAATTTCTTCTGGACCAATCTCTTTAGCTTTTGTAATGGCTTCTTCATAACCCCCAATCATACACTCATAGTGACTATTGTATTTAGTAGGCATAGGGAAGGGTTCGAGACACATATTATAAACAGTTGTGCACATAATCATAGTTAATATAAATTTCATACTTGACAATTCTCCCTTTAATCCTATATAGTGCTCAGAAATAAATGAAAGGAACATATGACTGACGTAACAAAATATAGAAACGTTTCATTAACACATGAAACATATAAGACTTTAATTAATTTGTCTAAAGTTTTATTGCCAGATGCAAAACTTTCTATCAGCAAAACTGTAGAATGTTTAGCAAATGAAAAAGCAAAAAAACTTAATGGCAAGATAAAGGATAAAAAATGATAGCCATCTGTCTTAATTGTAAAGGCAATGGCTTCATTAAAATTCAAGATCCAGAAGACCCAAAAGAAATTAATGTTCACCAATGCTGGGAATGTGAATCGAAAGGCGAAATTAAACATGAAGATAGTGATTCTTATTGGAATTATACTTCTACTAAGTAGTTGTGGTAAATTTGAATTTGGAGATTGGGACCCTACAACTACAGCAGCAAAATGGCTACTAACACATGAACGAAAATAATATTGCATATTTAGCTGGTTTATTTGATGGTGAAGGAAGTATTCACTATAGGCAGGGATGGGAAAAGAAAAAGAAGCATAAAGGAGAAGGCTATAGAAAAACTAAAACCTGGCGTATTTCAATGGAAATAGCTATGACTGATGAAGCTGTGATTCGTTGGGTACATGAAACTTTAAAAGTGGGGAGTGTTTTAAAAAGAAACATAAAGGGCAGAACTAAATCTGGAGGTAAATACAAACCACAGTGGCGTTGGAGATGTACATTTAGAGACGCCTATTACGTGGCGCGTTTAATATGGCCCCACGTTCAAGTAAAACTACATAAAGTAGAACAAATCATAGATCATTACTCACCTGATCATGTATTTGATGAAAAAGTGGTGAGCTTACAACAATATAGAGAGGCAATGATACTAGAATGACAAGCAATAAACAAATACCTGTATTTACATTTAATTGGGGACCTTGTGTTATAAAGGTAAAAGTAGACGAAAAGTTTAAACAATTATTATTAGATGAAGCCAAAGGCAATACTCAAGACTATAGAGACAAATTAGCAGGAATCTTGGATCACGAAACAGGGTATAGTGATAAATCTAAACAAAAGATATTACCTATGCTTTCTCAATACATAGGAGTGTACGATCAAATGTATGAAAGATACACTAATAAAAAATATGAAAAAAAACCAGAGTACGTTTTGTCTGCATTATGGATTAATCATCAAAAACAAAATGAGTTTAACCCACCACATGACCATGATGGAAAACTATCGTTTGTAATTTATTTAGATATACCTGATAAATTAAAAAAAGAACACGCAGCTTATACTGGTAGGTCTTGTGGACCAGGAGGTATACAATTTGTATATGGGGATGGACCTAGAGATTGTATAACTTTGATGTCTCATTTTCCAGAAGAAGGAGATATGTATATATTTCCTGCATGGCTTAAACATTGGGTAGCACCTTATAGATCTGATTGTACAAGAATTAGTGTGAGTGGTAACTTTCATGACACTGCACCTTTGAATAATATAAAATCTTTTGCACCAAAATACTTGAAAAACATAAAAGGTAAAAAAGTATTTTAATGATGGATTTAATAAAAATTCAAAAAATAGATAATCATTCTAAAATTAAAAAAGTATTATTAGATTCAATATTAAAAAATCCTGGTGTTAAATGGACTAGCAATAACTCAGACAAAGAGATAAATTATAATGTTTCCAACACGGACTGGCAACAAAAGAAATCTGGTATTATACAGAATGATGGTAGTATCTGGGATTATTCTGAGTTTTATGTAAAAAATATTAAACCATATTTTAAAAAATATGATTTTGTTAACTGTGATAGAATAAATGTACATAACGTATGGTATCATCAATACCTTAAAGATGATTTTCATGGTTGGCATGTTCACGGTGAGTGTCAGTTCGCTAGTATTTATTATCTAGAGTTGCCAGACAAAAAACATTGTACTGAGTTTTATGATAGTATTAATAGTAAATTAGTTAAGTTTGATACTGAAGAGGGTGATCTAATTATATTTCCATCATTTATACCTCATCAATCTCCTAAAATATTAGATAATAGTAGAAAAACTATTATATCTGCTAACTTTAGTTTTGATTATTTAAATAAAGCGAGTTACGAGTTTTGATTATGGAAAGTGAATTTGTTCCTTTATACACACATGGTTTTATATTTGGATTTTTAACAGGTATTGATAATGATTATTTGGCTAATACTTGTATAAAAAATTATCATAAACGTGTAAGTGATAAAAGTCATGTCACACAATCTGAAGATATTAGTATACCTGAAGATAAAAACATTATAAAAATAGCTACGGAACTCGGTCTTGCTTATAAAAAACATTTTAATAAGGCCTTAAATGTTTTACAAGAACACTGGTCGCAAGTGCATTATAAAAATGAAAGCACACAGTTTCATGACCATTTAGGACACGACACAGACATGGTGGGTGTGTATTATGTCAAAGCACCACCTAATAGTGGTGATTTAATATTACGATATAAGAAACATGAATTTGATAGAAGTGAGTGGATATTATCACCACAAGAAAATAAGTTTATAATGTTTGAACCAGGTATGGTGCATGGTGTTACTCCTAACAAGAGTGAAGAACCAAGAATATGTATATCTATGAATTTTAAAATTGATAACAAACGTTCAAACAAATACAATTCTTGGGGTATTAATATTTGAAAGAAATGAAATAATAATGAATCAAAACGTCATAGAGCTTTTTAAAATTAATATATATTGTTGTGATCTAAACATAAATTTAGAACAATTAAAAAACAATATATTGAATATAAGAAAAAAAGATCAAAAAGGAAGATTAATTAGTAATCTAGGAGGATGGCAATCTAATCTTTTAAATGACATTGGTGAAGTAAGAGAGCACATAGAAGACCATTCTTTAAAATATTTAAATGAGTTAGGTCTATCAGCATCTAACAAAGTAGATGTATGTTGGGCCAACATAAATGGATACAAAGATACTAATGCATGGCACACTCATCCTAAATCTGTTATTTCTGGTGTTTTTTATGTAGATGCAAATGAGAAATCAGGAAATTTAAAGTTTTTTAATCCATATATTAATGAAATATCTAGGGAATGGGCGGATCACATAAAAAATTTTAATCCAATGAATGATGTTGACACTGAAATAATGCCAAGATCTGGCTTATTAATATTGTTTCCAAGTTTTTTACCTCATTCAGTTAACCCAAATTTAAGTAAAGAGGAGAGGATATCTATATCTTTTAACATATGATTAGCGACAAAGATGATAAAAAATAATGAATGTTTTATCAATATATGCTTCACATGATGGATGTGTAACATACATAAAAAATAATCAAATTGTATTTCACACTCAAATAGATAGATACAATCGTTTTAAATATTATTCTTTTCCAGTTAAAAGTCTTATTCAAGAACTAGAAAAACTAGAGATAGATAAAATAATTATCTCTCATCATTCTAGGAATCATTCAATGATTATTTGGGATGATTTAATTAAAAATAGTAAAAAATTACAAAAAGTAGAAGCGCAATACTATGGTGCTGAACATCATCATTTGTTTCATGCTTATTGTGCTTTAACCTGGAATCAAAACATAAAAAATATTTTAGTTTGTGATGGCGAAGGATCTAATTATCGAAAGGTAGTTGAAAGAGAAAGTATATTTAATTTTGGTAAAAGAGTGAAAACAGAAGCTAATGAAATAGGACTTTCTTATGAAAGATTTACAGGAGATCATTTTGAACATCCTTTGGCGTGTGGAAAAACTATGGCCTGGAGTTTACACGATGATAGGCCAAAACGTATACAATTAAAGTTTGAATCAGAAATGAACGCATTAATTAAAAAATGGAAACTAAAAGGATCTATTTTATTTACAGGAGGTTGTGCTCAAAATGTTTTGTATAATTCAAAACTAATACCTAAATTTAATACTGTATTTTGTGATCCATTCAACGGAGACTTTGGATTAAGTTTAGGAGCAGCTAATTATTTTTTAAATAACAAGGTAGTAAATAAAGAAATATACTTGGGCATACCACAGGAATTAGATATAAGCCCTTTTTCAAAATATAATATTATAGATGCAGGTCCAAATGAGGTAGCAAAAATTTTATTGAAAGAACCTGTAGCAATTTTTCAATCTAGAAGTGAACAAGGACAAAGGGGTTTGGGGAATAGGTCTTTACTTATGAACCCCACTCACAAAAATGCACACGATAAATTAAATGAAATAAAAAAAAGAGAGTGGTTTAGGCCATTTGCTTGCTCTATTTTAGAAGAAAAAGCATCTGAATGGTTTGATATGACAATCAATCGATCCCCATATATGATGTATGTTTTTAATTTAAAAGAAGAAAAAGATGGAATATTAAAAGCAGGCCTAGCTATAGATAAGAAATCTAGAATACAAACGGTTGCAAAAAAAGATAACTTGCATTATTATGATTTAATAAAATCGTTTGAAAAAATAACGGGCGTTCCAGTTTTATTAAATACGAGTTTAAATTTACCTGGAGAGGTTTTAGTAGAAACGATAGAAAATATGAAAGAACTTTTTATAAAAAGCAAATTAAAATATATTTATTTCCCTGAAATAAATAAATTAATAAAAAAATTATGAAGAAAGAAGAATGGAAGAAAGAATGGCAAGATATGCCAGAGTTTGAAATGGAAGATTTAAGTTCTTTTAGAAAGATAGTCGTTCATTTTAGAAACCAGGAAGATATCGACAAGTTTGCTGAACTCATTGGTCAAAAGATAACCAAAGCACCAAGTCTTTGGTACCCTGAATGGAAGAAGAGGAGATATGCTGATAAAAGGTACGTTGATGAATCCTAAACATCCAGTTTACATTATATCTAAAGGAAGATGGGATAGTCGCCATACGAGTAAAGCTTTAGAGAAGATGGATATGCCTTATCAAATTGTCGTTGAAGATTATGAATACGAACAATACGCAAGATTCATTGACAAAGATAAAATACTAATACTCCCTAAAAAATACATCGAGAACTACGACTCATGCACCATGGACCAAGGAACTGGCTCTGGTCCAGCTAGAAATTTCTGCTGGGAACATGCACTAGAAAATGGTGCCACAAGTCATTGGTTATTAGATGATAATATAAAAGCATTTGGTAGAATAAATAGAAATTTATATATTCACGTTACATCAGGAACTATATTTAAAGCTGCAGAA
>LUML01000065.1_pt1 | contig 20890 bp, 20 predicted proteins | sample 729661 | NCBI WGS metagenome assembly LUML01 (sample SAMN03860264, study PRJNA289734) | marine metagenome | biome: seawater column; feature: ocean; material: water; isolation source: Red Sea water column Station 22 - depth 10m | place: Saudi Arabia: Red Sea | collected 2011-10-15 | depth 100 m | reverse complement strand
GTTATTGATTTATTAAGCTGATTAGAATGAAAAATATAATCAGTTTATTTCTATCTTTATTTCTAATCACTGCCTGTGCAACTTCAGGCCCTCCAAAAGATTCAGCTGATGTCTGCAAAATCTTTAAAGAAAAGCGGTCTTGGTATAAGGCGGCGAAAAGGACAGAAGAACGCTGGAATATTCCAGTGTCGGTTACGATGGCTATAATAAAACAAGAGTCCAGTTTTATAGCTGCTGCAAAACCTCCTAGAACTAAACTCTTAGGTTTTATTCCTTGGAAGAGACAGAGCTCTGCTAAGGGCTATGCCCAGGCGATTGATGGAACTTGGGAGATGTACATAAACGAAAGAGGGAAATGGTTTAAATCTAGAAATGATTTTGACGATGCTGTTGATTTCATTGGTTGGTATAACTCTAAGAGTATGAAACAACTTAATATTGAAAAAACTAATGCTAGGGCCCTGTATCTGGCATATCACGAAGGCAGAGGCGGTTATAAGAAAGGAAGCTATCGTAATAAACCTTGGCTTTTAGGTGTTGCAGATAAAGTCCAAAGGCAGTCGAACTTATACAATAGCCAATATCAAAAATGCAAAAAGAAACTAGGTCGAAGGTTTTTTATTTTATTCTGAAAATATTCTTTTTTAGTTTTAAAATAAAAACATGAAGAATATATTTATATCTATTGCCATTGCAGTACTTACCTTTGGATGTGCAACTCAGTTAAAAATAGAAACAGATTCGGATAAGTTATATGACTTATCTATCTATAACACCTTTTCAATAGAATCTTTGGATGTAATAGAAGAGCCTTCTCAGATAAGTATTAATCCTATATTACTTCAAAGGGTTGCAAGATCGATAGAACAGTCTTTAACGAAAAGAGGTTTTAAAAAGTCTACTGAACCTAACATGATTGTTAGGTTTTATATTGCTACGGATAGAGAGATAGATAGAACAAGAAACTATGGTTCATCTTATGCTTATAGAAGAGGGCATTTTGATGATCCTATACAAAGGTATTATCAGGTAGATAAAGATGCCATTACTATAAGGTTTCATGATGCTAAAACAGATGAAGTAGTTTGGTATGCCTTTTCTCGATTTAAAAGGTCTGCCGGACCTAAGGAACAAGAAGAAGTTAACGCTCTCATTGAACAAGCTATTTCCTCTTTCGAGGTTAATCTGTAAATCTTTCCGGACTTAGAGATTTAATCAATTCTTTTCCAAAAATTGGAGGAGAACCATCAATAAGGTCACATATGAATTGTGCACTGATAGGAGCACTAGTAGTACCACGGGATCCATGAGAGATATTAATAAGGATATCCTTTAATTTACCTACAAGAGGTAAATGATCTGGAGTAGTTGATCTGTAGCCATAATCAGAACCTAGTACCTTAACCTTTTGATCAGTTATCTTTTTTAATTTTTGAATATTTCTCAAATCATCTTCCAAAGTAGCTTTTTCACTAAAAGAATTGGAATAGGTTGAACCTGTAATCAAGAAATCTTTTGAAGTGGGTGATATATATCCTTCAGCACATATTGGAATTTTAAGATTAGAAATATTCAACTCCTTACTTAGATAAGTTATTTGCCCTCTCTTTTTTCTTATCCCTTTCAAATTAATTAGCTTATTACTTTGAAAAGAAGAACATAAACAAATATGGTCAAAGGAATATTCATTATCTCCAAGATATACCTTAGTTTTTGTAATTTTTTTTACTTCTTTTGGTACAAAATTAATTTCAGAATTATTTAGTAACTCTATAATCAAATTCTTAGGATTTAACCAACCTGCGTCTTTGAAATAAAGACCACTATTAGGTAAAGAAATTCCTGCCATGCTGCTAGCTTCATCTTTAGATACTTTTTTAAATATTTCTTCATCTTGTCTAGCTTTCAGTAGATCATTGAATCTTTTGTTAGTGGTTTCGTCAAAATCAAGGAGTAAAACCCCAGTCTTGTTCCAATGTGGAGTTTTTAGAGATTCATAATACCTAGTTGAATATAAGTAAGAGTGTAAACAAAATTGAGAATAGGGTGTATTAAAGGCCGAAAGCCTGGGATAAACAATAAGCGCTTCAAAACTAGATGGACCTTTATTAAAGCCTGCATCCTTTTCAAAAATAGTTACGTTGTGCCCTTTATCAATTAGCTTCTTAGCTAAAGTACAGCCAGCTAGTCCAGCTCCTATGACGGCAACATCTTTCTTTCTTGAATCATTTTTTTTCGTACTCTTTTTACCACAACTAGCCTTAGTCATATGGCGTTTATGCCCAAAGCCTTTGCTTTTTTGAACTCGGAAGTCATTTTGCTTGAGTCCTTCAGTAACAATTTTAGAAGAAGAAAAAGTAGAGTAGGTGGTTTTATCATTACTTAATTTAGATAAGTAATGAAATACCTCAGGACTCCACATTTCTTTATTCCTTTGTGGAGCGAAGCCATCATGAAAGCACGCATCAAAAGAGACTTGTTTTGGATCTAAGTCTTTCAAGCATGGAATAACTTCTCCAAAATAAACTGTCAGACTAATGTTTTCTTTTGTGAATTCTATTCTTTGAAGCCCTTGGCAGTTAATAGGATAATTTTCTAATAGTATTTTAGAAAAAGTAGCCAACTCGTCATGTCTCTCTAGAGTCTTCTTAATATCATCAAATGATAAAGGGCGGTTTTCGATGGAAAGATAATTTAACCAAGTATTAGTTTTTTTGTATTCAACCCAGGCTTTTACTGTGGTCAGAAAATTAATAGCAGAGCCGAATCCAAGTTCGACTATATTAAAAACTTCGTGCTCTTTAAGTTTTGACCATCTTTCTTTTAAGTTGTTGCCACCAATAAAAACAAATTCAGCTTCCTCAACTGCTTTGCCTTTAGAGAAATAATGATCTTGATGTTCTTTTGAGAAAGGTTCTTCAGAAACCCAATCAACTTCAGCTTCCTCTATAAATAAAGGAGAGTCTTGAATTGTATCTAAAGACTTTTTATTTATTACTTGAAGGTATTTCGTTAAATGGAATACCTTTATCTGCTCTCATATCTTGAGGGAGTCCCAGCACTTGTTCAGAAATTATATTTCTGAGAATTTCGTCAGTACCGCCGGCTATTCTAATTCCTGCAGCTCCAAAAAATCCCATTTGATACATGTTCTGTTCAGCATCAGCTGACTCTGGTCTAACTATGCCTGCAGCATCCATTATATCCATCCCAAAATTGGCTATTTCTTGTAGTTTATTACCGCTGACAATTTTTGTAATTGATGCTTGTGGGCCCGGAGTTTCTCCTCTAGAAAGGGCAGAGATATTTCTGTATTTTGTGTACTTCAGTCCACTTGCTTGGCAATACCAATCAGCTAATTTATCTCGAACAGACCCATCCTTGATTGCTAAATCACCATTTAAGTCATGGCCGCAAGCAAGGTTAAAAGCTTCTTGAAAATCTGGGCCAGAAGCATCTCCAACAGCCAGTCTTTCATTCATCAAAGTTGTAAGTGCTACTTTCCATCCGTCACCTACAGAACCTAATCTTTGTTCATCAGGTATTTTTACGTCTGTAAAATACACCTCATTGAAGTTCGCTCCACCTGAAATTTGCTTTATGGGTCTAACTTCAACACCTGGACTCTTCATATCTAGGAAGAAATAAGTAAGTCCTTTATGTTTTTGTGCAGAAGGATCACTTCTGGTAACCAGTATCCCATAGTCACTGTAATGAGCTCCTGAGGTCCATATTTTTTGGCCATTGATAGTCCAAGTGTCGCCCTCAAGAACAGACTTAGTTTTTAATCCTGCTAAATCTGAACCAGCTCCTGGTTCACTAAATAATTGACACCAGATTTCTTCTCCCTTAGCCATAGGTGGTAAATATCTCTTTTTCTGTTCTTCTGTTGCATACATCATCAAAACAGGTCCAGCCATTCCTTGTCCTATTTCAAAGAAACCTCCTGGAATCCTATATTTTGAAGCTTCTTGTCCCCAAATTACTCTTTCTATAGGGGTTGAACCTCTTCCTCCATATTCTTTTGGCCAGTGTAAACAAGCCCATCCGCTATCGTATAGCTTAGCGGCCCATTTTTTAGCTAAGGATAAGGCGTCATCTTCCCCCATACCTGGGTAACTACCGGATTCTTCATCTTCCTTTAAAGTAGCATTGGCACTTAGCCAATCACCTACCTCTTTTCTAAACTTAGCTTCTTCAGCTGTATCGTTAAAATCCATAACTTTCTCCTATATTTGATTAGCTCTTTCCAAGGAGCTAATTAATTTATTCTTCCATACAGCTTGGCTTCCTATATTGGCTGCAAGCTGCCTGCATCTTCTGTAATAGAGATGGCAGTCAAATTCCCAAGTGAATCCCATTCCTCCATGAGTTTGAATATTTTCTTTTGAGCATTCATGAAAAGCCTTACTGGCGCTAACCCTTGAGGTGGCAGCTGCCGTGGGAAGTTCAGGTGCATCAGTACTCAAAGCCCAAGCTCCAAAATAACAATTAGACCTTGCAAGTTCTACCGCAATATACATATCAGCTATCTTATGTTTAATAGCTTGAAAAGAAGCTATAGGTCGTCCAAAAGCAAATCTTCCCATTGCATATTCTTTTGCCATATTCATGCATGCTTCAGCGCCTCCCAACTGTTCGAATGCAAATAAAACCGCTGCTCTATCTAATATGTCCTGTAAAGCTGTCCAACCATCTACATCGGCGCCTAAGATATCTGCCTCTGCGCCTTTAAAATTTATTGAAGCGTGTGATCTTGAAGGGTCAAGAGTATTCTGACTCTTAATTTCTACACCCTTTGCTGAAAGGTCAACTAGACAAAGCACTACCTTTTCACCTTCTTTAGCCGAAACAACTGCAAAATTTGCTATGTCACCATCAGTAACTGCTATTTTTGTTCCGTTAAGCTTATTGCCCTTTAGTTCACAGCTTAGATTTTCAACTGAAGGGGAGCTGGTGCTTTCTGTGTGTGCTAGAGTACCAATTACTTCTCCCGCTGCTAATCTAGGTAAATAACTCTGTTTTTGTTCCTCTGAACCCAGTTTTATCAATGCTTCTGTAGCAAGATAAACACTAGAAGAAAAGGGCGTTGGTGCTAAGCTCCGTCCAAGTTCTTCTGCAATAACACATAGCTCTAGGTAACCCAATCCTAGGCCATCAAATTCTTCTGGGATGGTTGTAGCTGTCCAGCCCATTTCTATTACAGACTTCCAGAGTGATTCATCGTGTGTTTGTTCACCTTCTAAAACTTCTCTCGCTTTGTTTACAGATTCTTCACTTTCTAAGAACTTGCGAGCCTGATCTTTTAATAACATTTGATCAGATGAAAATTCAAAATTCATTTGTTCTCCTATTCTTTACTATCTTTCTAAATTTAACTTTTAATGTTATTAGCATATTGTATCTACGAAGAAATATAATGAAAGGCTAAAATAAGTTTAAAATTAGTTAATAATAAATCTTGAATTCGTCAGATATAAAACCGGTAAGATCTGAAGCTTTAGATAATCGGAAAAGAAGAAATATTGGAGGTAGTAGCTTACTTTTTGTTTCTCTATTGGGTTTAATAAATTTAGGTGGATTAGTCTTACTTGGATTATGGTTCTTTAATGCTTCCGGCTATCAGCAAGAAGCTGGTCAAAGTTTTGTTGAGAGGATTAGTTTCTTGGAGGAAGAAGTTAATTCAATGAAGATTGAAAATGAAGAGACCCTAGACTCTCTAGAAGAAAAAACTAAATTTATAGATAAAGAAATAAGAAAACTTTGGGATTTAAGTAATAAAAGGAATAGAAAGAATATTGACTCTTTAACCAACCAGTTAAAAGAAGTAAAAGAATCTGTTGAAGAAATTTCTAAAACTAATAATTCAATTTTAGCTAAGCAAAGAGCAAGAGGCTTAGAGATAGCTAAACTAGAGAAAGTTCAAGCCGATTTAAAGACAAAACTATCCAACCTAGATGCATCTAGTGAAAGCTTAGATATCAATGCAAGATTACAATCACAAGCGGAAGCAATAGAAGCATTTGATGCTTACCGAATACAGATGAACAAAGCTCTAATAGAAATTGAGGAGAAGCTTGATAAGCTTCAAATAAAAATTGAGGATTTCTCACAATAAACAAATAAGATTTTATTTTGTTAAAGCTTATTTATAATGCACTCAGTTAGCGGATGTGGTGGAATTGGTAGACACGCTAGATTTAGGTTCTAGTGCCGAAAGGCGTGGGGGTTCAAGTCCCTCCATCCGTACCAGATTATCTTTTTCCTTGTATTTTCCCGTAAGTGCTTAAGATAAGTTCTCGCATCCATTTACTAGAAGGATCTTGGTCTTTATTACTATGCCAGTATAGGTGCAGAACCAGAGGCTTTACTTCAAAAGGAAGAGGTAAGATCTTGAAATCTTTACCTTTAGTGAAGCTTTTTATGGTAGTTATGGCTAGTTCAGATTTCTCAAGAATATAAGGTGCAACCAAGAAATGTTGAGCTCTGAGGGCAATTCTTCTGGTTAAACCAAGGTTATTTAGTGCAGTGTCAATATGTCCCAAAACATGTTGGTCTTTAGAAATATGTATATGGGAAAGGCTCAAATATTCATCTATAGAGATTTTTTTCTTTTTTGCAAAAGGATGTTTCTTATTTATAACGAGAACATATTGATCCTCATAAATTTTTTCATGACTAAGGTTTGGGTCCGTGTGAATAGGAGGGTCTATGGCAAAATCTATATTTCCTGCAGCTAATTCTTTAGGAGTCTCGTGCCGAGGTGTTAAGTAGCTTTGAACATCTACTCCTGGTGCAGATTTAGATATATTTTTAATTAGCTCTGGTAGAAGTCGATATTCAGAGGTGTCTCCTATAGAAATTCTGAAAGTGGCATTAGCTGTTTTAGGATTAAATGATTCAGATTCTGAAATAGAGTTTCTTAACAGGTCCAAGGCTTCCCTAATATCATTCACCATATTCTCAGCAACAGGGGTAGGAGCCATACCTTTAGAAGTTCTTACGAAAAGATCATCATTAAAATTTTCTCGAAGTCTAGACAACGCATTACTAACAGCCGGTTGAGTTATTCCAAGTACTTGACCTGCTTTAGTTAAATTTCTTTCTGTATAAATAACGTCAAAGACAACAAACAAATTAAGGTCTTTATCACTTAAATTCATTCTTTTATAAGCTGATTTCTTAGGTTAAACTCAAAGTTGATTATTAAAGGGCAATATCATTCTAACTTATAGTGCCCGAAAAAAAGAATTTATTAAACTTATAGGGAGAAAAAAGTGAATCTTGATAATTCAGAAAGATCAAAAGAATTAGGAATAAGAATTTCTCAATTTATGGATGAGCATATATTTCCTGCTGAATCCATTTATGCAGAGCAAATGGAAGAGAATTCTAAGCAAGGAAATAGGTGGCAGATTCCTCAAATAATTGAAGATAAAAAGAAAATCGCTAAAAAAGAAGGTTTATGGAATCTATTTCTTCCGGAGAACCCAATGGGTGAAAGCATGAGTAACCTTGACTATGCACCTCTGGCAGAGTTAATGGGGAGATCAGGAATTGCATCAGAGATTTTTAATTGCTCAGCTCCAGATACAGGAAATATGGAGGTAATTGCTCAATACGGGAGCCCAGAACAACAAGAAAAATGGTTAAAACCTTTACTGGAAGGTGAAATAAGGTCTGCATTTGGAATGACCGAACCCAATGTTGCATCTTCCGATGCCACTAATATAGGAAGTTCTATTGTGGCTGATGGTGATGATTATGTAATTAATGGGGAGAAGTGGTGGACCTCGGGTGCAGGAGATCCGCGTTGTAAGATTATAGTATTTATGGGTGTTACTAATCCTGATAACCCCAAACATCAAAGACAATCCCAGATTCTTGTTCCAATGGATACACCTGGAGTTGAGATAAAGAGAATGATGACAGTTTTTGGTTCAGATGATGCGCCTCATGGTCATGCTCATATGAAATTTACTGATGTCAGAGTGCCTAAAGATAATCTCTTATTAGGAGAAGGAAGGGGCTTTGAAATTGCTCAGGGAAGATTGGGCCCAGGAAGAATTCATCATTGCATGAGAACTATAGGGTCTGCAGAGAGGGCACTAGAATTACTTTGTAAAAGATCAACTTCAAGAATTGCTTTTGGAAAACCTTTGTCCGAATTGGGGGGTAATTATGATGTGATTGCTGATTGCCGGACAGAAATAGAAATGTGCAGACTTTTAACTTTGAAAGCTGCCTATATGATGGATACAGTCGGAAATAAAATTGCACGAAGTGAAATTGCTCAGATCAAAGTTGCTGTTCCAAATATGGCTTTGAGAGTTATTGATAAAGCTATACAGATCCACGGAGGAGCGGGAGTGTCTCAAGACACGCCTCTTGCGAGACTTTATGCGGGTCAAAGAACATTAAGAATAGCTGATGGACCTGATGAAGTTCACCGCAGAACCATAGCGAGATTAGAACTTTCTAAATATAGCGAAAGTTAGTTAGATTTAATTTCTGTTATCTACGAAGAAATCAAAGATTTTTTTCATGTTTTTCTTGTTTTTTGAAACAAAGAAAGAATGGTCTGCTCCATCAATTTCATCGTAAATGTAGTTCATTTCTAATTTTTTCATTTGAGCAACCCATTCTCTGGTTGGATAGAGCAACGTATCATTCGTGCCCTGTAAAACAAGAATAGGTATATCTTGAATAATTTTTAGATCTTCTACTTTTCTTGTTTGTGGTGGTGCTGGAGCAGCCAATGCAAGAGCTTTCCATAAGTTTGGGTATTTCATTCCCAAATGATAAGTTCCAGCTCCTCCCATACTATGACCCCATAAGAATAGGTTTTTTAGATCTATCGTGTAATTTTCTTTTACAATTTCTAAAACATTCATTACATCTTTTTCACTATAAAGCCCCTCTTTTTCTAATGACCTTTCATCTAGTCCTGTTGACCAAGCACCATACCAACCATTTCTGGTATAACCGAGAGGAGTAACTACTATAAAGTCCATTTCTTCAGCAAAGTCTAGTAAACCCTCGTAGCCCATCAGCCAGTCATAAGTTCTGGTTAAACCATGCAGAGAAACTATTAAAGAGGTTTTCTTTCCTTTCTCGTACTTAGAAGGTACGAATAGGGCATATGGTAAGGTTTCTCCAGTTTCTTTAAAGACATAACTTAAATGCTGGACTCTTGGGTCACTTATTGAACTTTCATCATCTAATTTAGTTCTAATAGGATCAAAAATTTTATCTTCAGCCACTAGATTCAAATTTATTAAACATAAGGACAGTAAGGATAAGTGTAAAAATCTCACTTCATCATTTCTTTCAGATTAAGACAAATCTCTTCTAAAGTTTCAGGAACTTTAGGTATATAACCCATATTGGCAAAGCCATGAATAAAGCCATCATTTTCCTGATGAAATACTTTTACTCCTGAAGAAATTAATTTTCTGGCATATTCATCTCCCTCATCGCGCAGAGGATCAAATCCAGCTGTGGAAACTATTGCCGGAGGCAGGTTGGAGAGATCACTCTCAAGTAAAGGTGAAACAAGCGGATCATGCATTTCTTCCATAGAATTTAAATAGTGTTTTCTGAACCAAAACATTGCGTCTTTCGTAAGAAAAAAACCATCAGCACATTGGTCCATTGAGTCTTTATTTAATTGTAAATCTGTTACCGGATAAAACAAAAGTTGAGCTTTAGGTAGACTTTTCCCGTCATTTCTTCTTTTTAAACATAGCGTAGCAGTTAAGTTTCCACCTGCGCTGTCTCCACCTGCAGCAATTCTATTTTTATCAACACCCAAATCCTCTGAATTATTGATTACCCACTCAAATGCTTTCTCACAGTCTTCTAATGGAGTAGGAAATTTACTTTCTGGAGAAAGACGATAGTCTACAGAAAAAACTTTAGCTTCAAGTTTATTGCACAAAAGGCCAGTAAGTTCATGATGAGTTTCTATGTCGCCTATAACCCATCCGCCGCCATGGAAGTAAACTAAAGCGGCAGAGTTATTACTTGTGGAGTCAGAATAGTATTCTCTTACTTTGATAGTCGAGTCTTCTACTTCCACATCATGGTCTTTCCATTTAACTGTTGAAGGAAATCCTGAAGAGATCCTGCTCTGTTCTAAATAACCTGCTCTAAATTGATCAGGTGTTATGGTTTCCCAGTCCGTAACCATGTTTTCGCTAAGTTTTAATAAAAACTGAAAGGGTGCATGGAGTATTCTTTCGCCTTTTTGGATTTGTTTTTTTCTAGAAAGTAGTATTAAAAGCCAATCAGGCAACTTCATTAAAAATTTAATCATGTCTTCTCTCCTTTACAAACTATATCAAAAAAGATGTGCAACTCGGAAACAAGAGTTACTTATCCATTTTATAGAAACTAAGTACTTGCATTTTTTAAGCTATAGCCTGTTTTTACAGTCTCGTTGGAATCACACACAATATATCGAGCTATATTCTTACCATGATTAGATAAGTTGTCATAAATTTCTCTGGGCATGCTTATAGGCATAGGTTCTCTATACCAAGGAGCAAAGAATTCTGCATTTGGAATAGCCCTGACTTCTTTGGATAGGTTAGGAGTGCCTCCATGCCAGGCCCTTACATCTCTTATTAATACACTGCCTGCTGGAGCGGGACAAACTGTGCTAAGTTTCATCCACTCTGGTTCTTCATGAATTTTAGGAATTTTATCTAAATTATTTTGTGTACCTGGAATTTGGCGAGTTGGCCCATTTATTTTAGTGAAGTCTACCATTAGAAAATTACAGCAAACATAAGGACAAGGTAGATCTCTAATTGTTAATTTACCTCGATCATCACGAAAAGAACCAAAAGTAAACCCCGAAAATTCATGTCTATCTCCCATATCTGAATGAAGATGCTGATACTCAGTGGCTCCTGGTAGGCAAAAATCACCTCCACCTCCTCTTGCTATATATTCAGAAGAATCAAATATAGCTTTGAGAATAGGGGTTACAGTGGGTAGATCCAAGAGCATTGCCCATTCTGAGCGGTGCATTAAATGTCCAGTAATACTCGAAGAGCCAAAAGAGTAACGATGAGAGCCGCGATTTCCAACCCTTCCTTTATCAAGTGCTAAGATTTCTCTTATGACTTCATCACAACCTTTTTTTAGTTTTTCTAGTTCCCGTTTTTTGAGAGCGTTTTTTATAACAACAAAGCCGTCACGATCAAAAATTTTTTTAGCTTCCTCAACTTCTTCCGGAGGAAGAATTTTTAAACCTTTAATCCCATTATTTTTGTTTAAATAATCCCTTTGATCCTCATAGTCTTCGAAACTTGAGTCTTTCCAGCCTAACTCACTAAGAGGGTCGCTGAGGGCATTGGCGTCCTTTACTAATTTTTTCATTCTCAAAATTTTTATATATCTTGCATTAAAGAGATAAATTTGTAGAGAGATTTTTTGAGTCTTAACTTCTATTTTAGATTCGTTATACTTCAGTTAAGGGACCCATAGCTCAACTTGGTTAGAGTGCCTGTATGACATGCAGGAGGTTGAAAGTTCAAGTCTTTCTGGGTCCACCACTCTCCTTTGGTTTATTTTGATTTTAACAAGATTGATAATTCTTTTTTTGTGTTGTTTTTAAGATTAATTAATGCCTTAATAAATGAAAGGAGTGAATATGAAAAAATTAATTTTAATTGTAAGTTTGTCTTGTTTCTCTGTTTTGTCTCTTAATGCAAGTACAGTTGCTGTTTTTGAGTGCAAGCTATTGGATGGTAAGAAATTAGACGAAGTAAAAGAAATGAATCAAAAATGGCTTAATGCTGTAAATGAATTGTCTGGATCAAAAATTACTAGTCAAGTTCTACAACCGGTGGTTTCATCTGACATGGATGGTTTTATGTTTATTGATACTTATCCTGACACTGCGGTTTGGGGAAAAGTAAGGAATGAAATAAGTAACGGAGCAATCCAAGCTATTGATGATGAATTCGCTAACATCAGTAAGTGTAATTCCATAAGTTTATACGATTCAGAATTACAAGAATAAGGAGTTAAAAATGGCAGGAAAAATAGCAAAGTACGTAACTGTAGGTACAAATGATCTTAATAAGGCGAAAGAATTCTATGATAAATTGTTTGAAGAGTTATCAGCTAGAAGCTTTGCCCCTAATGAGAGGAGCTTTTTTTATACCCTAAAGGACGATGATACCGTTTTTGCAATTTTCGTACCTTACGATGGCAAGCCAGCAACTGTAGGCAACGGTAATATGACTGGTATCACATTAGACTCAACAGAAGAAGTTGATGCTATGTACGCAAAGGCTATTGAGTTAGGTGCTTCAGACGAAGGTGAACCTGGACAACGAGTTCCAACTTTTTATGGCGCTTACGTTAGAGATCTAGACGGCAACAAATTAGTGTTCTGTAAGATGGGTTAATCCAGCCTATTTTCTGGCAGTAACCAACCAAGTAGCACTAGGAAAAATGAGTCCTTTCTCAGAGTAGTAAGGGGAAAATGCTTTTATGCCTGAATTTATGATCTCAGTTATTTGATTTTCAGAAGATTCTTTTAACATTTGAGTCACTACTGGATTAATCGAAATATAATCTTTAACTGAGTCGGAAAGACTTCTTCCTGAGAACATATTAACTTCAGCTTCATGTCCTTCTATTCTTATATCTTGGAATTTACTTTCCTCAAGAATTGAAGACACATATTCTGATTCCATGAAAGCAAACGGACCGGGACTTCTTGGTGGAGGGGAAGGTAAATCAAGGAATTTTTTTACCTCTTGTATAAATAAAGACTGCCATGGGTTTACTGCCGGTGATTGCCAACATACAAAGGACAAATAACCTCCTGAAATTAAACTTTTATTTATATTTTTAAATGCAGCTATCGAGTCTTCAAAAAACATGACACCGAATCTTGAAAAGGCAGCAGAATAAATCTGATCACCTAGATCCTCTGTTTGTACATCAACACATTTAAAAAATGTATTAGTTATTGACATCTCAATCGCTGATTCTTTAGCTCTTTTTAACATGGGTTCAGAAATATCTAATCCAGTGACCTTTCCTGAGGGCCCAATGTTAAGGGCAGCTTCACCAAGAGGACTTAACATGGTGTCCATGGCATTTTGACGTTCAACCCAAATGTCTCCGCCTTTTCCCGACCAGAAATCCTTTTGATTTTTATTCACTTCAGACATTAGTTTTGCTCCTAATTAAGTTAGTATTAAAACAATAATTTTAAAAACTTTATAATAGTAACCCAATATAACTCTTTTAAAAAAATGGACTTAATAGGTAAATCTCTCTTAGATATTATTGGAAATACACCAATGATAAAGCTTAATGCTTTCGATACAGGACCCTGTGAACTCTATGTCAAACTTGAAAATCACAATCCAGGCGGTTCAATCAAAGACAGAATCGGGCTGTCCATAATAGAAGAAGCTGAAAAGTCTGGAGTTTTAAAACCAGGCGGAACCATCATAGAAGCTACTGCAGGAAATACTGGTATTGGTCTGGCTTTAGTTGCAGCTATAAAAGGATACAAATTGATATTGGTAATTCCTGACAAGATGAGTAGGGAAAAAATTCTTCACTTGGAAGGCTTAGGAGCTGAAGTAAAAATAACTCGTTCAGATGTTGCTGAAGGACACCCAGAGTATTATCAGGATGTTGCAAGAAAACTTGCTTCGGAGATCGAAGGGTCCTTTTTTGCAGATCAATTTTCAAATCCTGCGAATCCATTAGCTCATAGAACTTCTACTGCACCAGAGATCTGGGAGCAAATGGAAGGAAAATTAGATGCATTTGTAGCTGGAGTAGGTTCTGGTGGAACGGTAACTGGATTAGCTGAATTCTTTAAAGAAAAAAATTCTGATTTACAAATGATTGTTGCAGACCCTGAAGGATCCATAGTGGCAGATGCAGTTACTAAAGGAAACTACAAATACGACGGAGGATCGTGGCTTGTTGAAGGGATTGGGGAAGACTTTATACCAACTAATTTGAATTTAGACTTAGTAGATGATGCTGTAACAGTGACCGACAAGGAGGCTTTTGAAGTTCTTCAACAATTACTTAAAGAAGAAGGTATTTTAGCAGGATCTTCTACGGGGACTTTAATCTGTGGAGCTATAAAATGGTGCCAGAAACAGGACTCTCCAAAGAAAGTTGCTACTTTCGTTTGTGACACAGGTAACAAATATTTATCAAAGGCCTTTAGCAAGTCCTGGTTAAAAGACAATGAACTAACCGAAGAAGAAGAACAGGGCAATTTAGCTGACCTGATTAGAAAAAGAGCTGATAAGGGTGAAATGATTAGTGTAAAACCTAAGGACACCTTAATGACTGCTTACAACAGAATGAGAGCTTCTGATGTATCTCAACTGCCAGTCTTAGAAAAAGAAAAGTTAGTGGGTATTGTTGATGAAGAAGATCTTTTACTAAATGTTTATAAAGATGAAGCTCTTTTTTCCAAGTCCATTGATTCCATTATGGTTAGAGATCTAGAAACCATTGATGTCAATTCTGATGAAAAGGAACTTTATAAGATCTTATCTGATGGCAAAGTAGCAATATTATTTGACGCTAACATATTCCTTGGGTTTATTACCAAGGTCGATTTAATAAATAGGTATAAGAGTCTGTTTAAAGTAGGCTAAAAATAATGAAAAGTAAAAAAAATACTCAAGGATTTGCAACAAAAGCTATCCACTCAGGTCAGGAGCCTGACCCATCCACTGGGGCTATTATTGGACCCATTTACACTAGCTCTACCTATGTACAAGAGAGCCCAGGAGAACATAAAGGTTTTGATTATTCTCGTACATCGAATCCCACAAGAAAAGCATTAGAAATTTGCATGACAGATTTAGAAGAAGGTGGCCAAGGATTTGCTTTTTCATCTGGAATGGCAGCAACTGCTACTGTTTTGGAGTTACTAGATACGGGTGATCACATTATCAGCATGGATGACTTGTATGGTGGGACTTACAGGTTATTTGAAAATGTTAGGAAAAGATCTTCGGGATTAGAATTTTCTTATAGTAATCTAAGTTCATTAGATGGGTTAGAGTCTTTGCTTAAATCTAACTCAAGAATGATATGGGTAGAATCTCCTTCAAACCCTCTCCTTAGGATTGTTGATTTAGAGAAAGTCAGTGCATTTGCAAAAAAACATAACCTGATAAGCGTCTGTGATAATACTTTTTGTTCATCATATGTTCAGAAACCCCTTAACCTTGGCTTTGATGTAGTACTTCATTCAGCCACTAAATACTTAAACGGTCATTCTGATGTTATAGGGGGCTTGGTGGTAAGTTCCCAAGAAAGACAAGATTTGGCAGAACAGTTAGCTTTTTTGTCTAATTCCATAGGATCCATAATGAGTCCTTTTGACAGTTTTTTAGTACTTCGAAGTCTTAAAACGTTAGCTGTAAGAATGGAAAAACATTGCGAAAATGCTTTTGAGATAGCCGGTTTTCTTGAAGAACATGAAGCTATTGAAAAGATTTATTATCCAGGTTTATCAAATCACCCAAATCATGAAATTGCCAAAAAACAGATGAATGGATTTGGTGGGATGATAACAGTGGTTCTAAAAGGTGGGTTAAAAACAGCGACTACTTTTCTTGAAAGAACTAAGATTTTTGCTTTAGCTGAAAGTTTGGGTGGTGTTGAAAGCCTGATAGAACACCCAGCCATAATGACACATGCCTCAGTTCCTGCTGAAGTAAGGAAAGATCTTGGTATAGAAGATGGATTGGTTAGATTATCTGTCGGAATAGAATCTGTTGAGGATCTTCTGGAGGATCTGAATCAAGCTCTTAGTGGCGTTTAGAGGTTTGCCAGTTAATGTCTCTGGCAGTCATATGAACTTGGTCGGCAACGCCTAGAACTAAAGTAAATAAAGCCATTCTTATTACAACACCATTATCTGCTTGTCTAAATATAGCTAGGTTGGGGTTCTCGTAAAGGTCTGAATCAAGCTCATTGGCTTCTTTTCTGGAGTCTCTGGGAAGAGGGTGCATGATTACAGTATTCGGTTCGCAATTGGCAGTATATATTTCTTTATTCAAACTTAAGAGACCTCTATATTTTTTTGCATGTGATTTGTTTTTAAATCTCTCTTCTTGAATTCTCGTCATGTAAATTATGTCGACCTCGGCTATACCTTCTTCTAGGTTCTCAGATTGAGTTATTTTTACACCGGCCTTGTCTAGAAGGGTTAAATAAGAATCAGGTAATCTTAGTTCTTCAGGGGAAATTAGTTTGATAGACACATCTTTATAAAGACTAAGGGCTTTAATAAGAGAATGGGCTGCTCTTCCAAATTTGAGATCTCCAACCATCGCTATTCGCAGACCATCCATGGTTTTCTTTTGAGTTTCGAGCTCTTTTTTTATTGTGTATAGATCTAGAAGAGCTTGAGTAGGGTGCTCATTTGATCCATCTCCACCATTTATAACAGGCACTCGGCTAGCTTCAGAAAAAGATTTTACTGAGCCTTCATCAGGATGCCGCATGACTATGATGTCACTATAGCTGCTTAATACTTTTGCCGTATCTAGTAATGATTCACCTTTAACCAATGATGACGATCCAATTTCAGAGGTCTCTCTAACTGCACCTCCAAGCATGTTAAATGCTGCCCCAAAGCTTATTCTGGTTCTCGTACTTGGTTCGAAGAACATATTTCCTAATATGGCTCCTTCTAAAACTCGTGTTATTTTTTTTCTTAAGGAATAGGGCTCTAGATCATTTGCAACAGAAAAAAGTTGGTCAATGTCTGAACGATCAAACTGGTCTATGGAGAGGATGTGACTACCGTTAAAATCCACTAAAGTTTCAACCTTGCTTTTATTCTAACATTCTTAAGAAGGATTTTCGTGTGTGACGAATATTGGTGAAGACCAAGCCCTCTCTCCTATGGGAGCTAAACAATCATCATTGGGGTCAAATTTAGGGCCACTGGCGTAACAAGGTGCTGTCTTTAAGCATTCCCCATTTTCATCCAACTCGCATCTTAAGGGATCACCCCCTACCGCTAAACTAGCTTCTTGTATTGCCCTGACATAATAAACGGTTTCATCTTTAGCATTCAGAAAGTCGGAATCGGTAAACTGAAAACTACAGCCTTCGCCATTGTCTTTACAACTAAATACCTTCCAAGGGTCTTGTATAACTTCTTCTAAATTATCTAGATCTTTGGTTACAGTTATTTTTATCACTTCAATTCTATCTATTTTATTTCTTTCATTTGTTGGGTTATAACACTCATTTAGGCAAAGTCTAGAAATTGCATCTTTTTCTAAAGAAGTATGTACATATTCCGGGCAACCTGGTTCTTGTTTAAATGAACCAATAGCTGTAACTGAAAAGGTTGGATTGGTTTGCTTTATAGAAATTTCACTTCCCATAGGTAATTTTCCTAAGAGGGGATGAATAAAATCAAACCAAAGTAAGATCCTTTCTCCAGAAGTCGCATAGACTTCACGGTTATAAAGTGAATTGAAAACATTTTCTCTGCTCAATGATTGTGCGTGAACAGCCACTAAGCCTCCTGTGGAGTAGAAAGAAGCACCTCGTTCTGGCGGAATTAACCAAGTTAAGTTATTTTTAGCACCCCAAGAATCACCCATCGCCTTTCTAGCAAATTCTTTGTATCCAGATCCTGCTCTGGCTTTGTGATTATCCGTGGAGCCTATGAGTCCAAATTTGAAACGATTCACTGAATTATCGGAAGCAACTTCAGATGCTAGTGCTGCTTGAGCACTCATCTTTGGTCTATAAGTATAAGCGGGCAAGAATTCATCTTGGATCTGTCCGCACTGCAACCAATCTTCTGGTTCAGCTCCTTCTATAATTCCGAATCGTGTTATATCTGTAATTCGATCAACAAATTCTTGTTTTACTTCTTTACCTTTTTCTTCACATGAGTCTTCGCCTTTAAGATGACATTGTTTTTTTGCTATTTCTCCTGCTCGCCAGCAACAAGGTTCAAATCCTCTAGTTGGTTCAGGGCAGATATTCTTCCCATTGCTGGTTTTTAAAAAATGCTTCACATCCTTATAAACCTCAGAGTTTCCATGGCCAGAGTAAACTTCAAAAAGTCTTTGTCTCTTAGGGTCATGTTGATTCCTGGTTAGCTGAGAACTCATAGTTGCGTTTGCAGGTGCATGGATTCCCCAAGTGGTTCCATGAGGAATAACTAATGCTTCTACATTTAGTTCATCAAGCCTATTGAACAATTCTCTCGGTGTTGAGGCTTCTTCTTTACATTCTCTTTGTAGTATTTCTTTTTCATCTAGCTGTGAGCAGGGTGGGATAGAGTAGGTTTCATTCCTGTATGCTAAAAAGTCTAAATCTATTTTTTCAGGTGGAAAGTCAGCTAATAGCATTAAAGAAGGAGTGATCCTGCTTTTTAAAATGTAATCCATGCCAGTAAGACCAGCTCCAATTGGAACCTTGGGAAGGTTTTTCAAGTCCTTTAAGATCACGTTTTTATGGCCGTAATGATCTTCCGGACTACCCATTTCCCCTGACATCTGGGTCCACTCCCAGCCAGCAAAAGCTATCAGATCCTTTTCTGGACTTAATGAGACAGCATTACAAGACTTTGTTGCTCTGATTGTCTTATCCCACATATCTTTAGTTAGGCCCTCTGCATGGTCTGTAATTGAAAAAAAATCTAATGCTGAACAGAATCTGGCGAAGTTACATGCATCTGCAGGAGGGTGTACACCTTCACCCTGAAGCATAGGTAGACTAAAGAAGAAAGCATCTTGAGAGAAAGTAGTATGAACATGAAGGTCCCCAAAAAAAATTTGTTTTTGCTCATCAATTTCAGAATTGGTTAAAGGTCTTTTCTCTAAAGAAATTTCTCCGTCTTTTGGTAGCGAACCAAAAGTTCCTTTTGCAGTAATGATGTATAGAAAAATAAATAAAACTAGGAGATAAAGTGCGTATTTAAGAAATCTCATATTCAGGATAACCCTTTCCCTCTCACAGAAATCCATTCGTTGGTTGGGCTGTCTATTTCTCCAAAGTTTGTACCGGTTTCAGCAAAGTGATAAACCATAGCAGTTCTCCTGTGTTTTGATTTATTGTCAAAAGACTTATGCATCAGAAAGCTATGAAAAAGAAGGAGATCTCCAGATTGAAGTAACAGGGGCGTTTCCTTTGAAAAATCATGATCTTTTATTTCAGTATAGCCATAGTTTGATCCTGGTCTATCGTCTGGAAGATGTTCATGCAAAGGCTCTTTGTGTGACCCGGGTAAGATTACTAGACACCCATTTTCTTCAGTGGCAGGGCTAGTTGCAAGCCAAGCTCCAACTTGTGGTGCTCTATCAAAAGGAAAATAAGATGAATCTTGATGCCAGGGTTGACCCCATGCCCCAGGGTTTTTAAAAATGAATTGACTTAAAAAACAATCAATATTTTCACCCAAAATATCTTGAAGCATATCTAAAAGGTCTTCTCTTTTTATAAACTCATTAAAAATACCTTTTTGGTGAAGCCTGAAGACCTTTGACATTTCATCTTCTATATTTTTTATTTTTACTGGAGGCTTCATTTCTCTTATACCAATATGTCCATCATCAATATAAGCATGATTAAATTCCTCTGAGTTATCTACCATCGAGCGCACTATATCAATTACAGTTTGGTTGATTTCTTCGCATTTGGATTCTGGATAAAAATTAGGAATAAGAATGAAACCATTTTCGTTCCAAGAGTCCTTTTGAGTTTGGGATAAGTATTTGGTCTCTTCTATAAATTCAGAAGAAATCCTACCCTTTTGTTTATTTATCCTATTGGTAAATTCTTCTTTTGAAGAATCATCCCGATCTTCTGTAGTCATTCAAAGTTTACCTTATTGTAGTTTTAATTATTATTTAACCAAGTTAGTGGTTAAAAAGCATTTTATTTGAGAAGATGGAACGTTCAAATTATTTAAAAAGGGAGTAAATATGGCTGGTTTTGATGAACTAAAAACACAACTTGAAGGATCTTTTGTGGCTGAAGGTGCTGCTGGGTTAGAAGCAAGTATCCAAATTAATATAGAAGGGTTAACGAATTTTTTTATTGATATAAATGACGGTAATCTTAATGTAGAAGAGGGCGATCATTCAGATCCTAAACTTACATTAACTTTTGATAGCTACGAAACTATGGAATCAGTTTTTTCTGGTGATCAGGCAGCAGCTATGCAGGCTTTTATGACAGGTAAAGTGAAGTTTGCAGGAGATATGACCTTGGGACAGAAACTTGGTTCTGTTTTTAAAGCCCCTGAATAGAAATTAAATTTTGTACTTAACTGAACAACCATAGGGTTTACTTACCTTGGTTGATATCTCTTGCTTGTTTTGCAAATCACTTAGTGCATTTTTAACATAGTTATCGGCCTCTAAAAGATTTTTAGTCCAAAAACTTTGTCCGCCAGCATCATCAATTGCTCCTTGGTAGCGAAGAATCCCTTTTTTATCAATTACGTACATGTGAGGCGTTGTTTTGGCGCCGTACATTTTTCCTACATCACCCTCCGGATCAAATAAAACATGATTGGGTAGTGCATTTCTGGTACTGGTAAGTTCATTGGCCTTGTCTGGTAGTACATAACCTTGTGTACCCGGCGCAGAAGAAATTATTGTCAACCAAACAACTCCTTCTTCTTTAGCTTGTTTTTGTGTGTGTTGCATATTTCCAGTAGCGTAGTGTTTAGCAACATATGGACAATCATGATTTGTCCATTCAAGCACTACTGTATTGCCTTTAAAATTTGAAAGAGAAATATTTTCTCCATAAGAATCAACTAACTCAAAACCAGGTGCTGACAAGTCTGTAGATACTGAGGCAGAACCTATATTAAAAAAGAATAAAAAAA
>LUML01000023.1_pt1 | contig 21273 bp, 19 predicted proteins | sample 729661 | NCBI WGS metagenome assembly LUML01 (sample SAMN03860264, study PRJNA289734) | marine metagenome | biome: seawater column; feature: ocean; material: water; isolation source: Red Sea water column Station 22 - depth 10m | place: Saudi Arabia: Red Sea | collected 2011-10-15 | depth 100 m | reverse complement strand
CTTCCCGATAAATCAAAAAGAGACTTTGAAGAACCTCTAACTATTGAACAATTGGCTGCTGATATTGGCCCGGGGTTAGCAAAATCTACTGTTGCAGGAAAAATTTCAGGTGAACGAGTTGATGCTTCCGAATTAATAACGAAGGATTGTGAAGTAGAAATTCTTACAGCAGATACGGAAGATGGGCTCGAAATAATAAGGCACTCATGTGCACATCTACTGGCGCATGCTCTAAAACAACTTTATCCAGAAGTTAAGTTAGCTATAGGTCCAACTATAGATGATGGTTTTTATTACGACATTCTTCTTAAACATAAAATTACAGAAGAAGACTTAACTAAGATTGAGAAAAGAATGAAAAAATTAGCTTCTGAGAATTATGAAGTTGTTAGAGAAGTTGTATCTAAAAAGAAAGCAAAAGAAACATTTAAAAGCAGGAAGGAAGACTACAAACTGAAGATAATTCAAGACATCCCAGATAAAGAAACCATAGCTTTATACCATCACAAGGAATACATAGATATGTGTAGAGGGCCTCATGTGACTAACACAAGACATTTAAGGGCTTTTAAATTAACAAAAGTATCTGGAGCCTATTGGAGAGGTAACTCAAAAAATGAAATGCTCCAAAGAATATATGGAACTGCTTGGAAGAATAAAAAAGATTTAGATAAGTATCTGGTAAATCTTTTAGAAGCTGAAAAAAGAGATCACAGAAAGATTGGCAGGCAATTAAATTTATTTCATTTTCAAGAAGAAGCACCTGGTATGGTCTTCTGGCATTCAAAGGGCTGGACTATATATAGAATTCTAGAAGATTTTATGAGAAAACAACAAAGAGGTGCTGGGTATGAAGAAATCAATACACCTCAGTTAGTTGATAGAAAATTATGGGAGCAATCAGGTCATTGGGATAAATATCGAGAAAATATGTTTATTACAGAAATTGATGAAGAACATGCTAATGAAAAAAGGACCAATGCCTTGAAACCAATGAACTGCCCATGTCATGTTCAAGTCTACAACCAAGGCTTAAAGTCTTATAGGGATTTGCCTATACGTTTAGCTGAATTCGGTTCTTGTCACAGGTATGAAGCTTCAGGGACCCTTCATGGATTAATGCGTGTAAGAGCTATGACTCAAGATGACGGACACATTTTCTGCACTGAGGAGCAAATTGAATCTGAGACGAAAAATTTCATAGAAGTCTTGTCTCATGTATATAAAGAATTAGGCTTTGAGAAGTTTGCTATTAAACTTTCAACTAGACCTGAAGTCAGAGTAGGTTCGGATAGTGTTTGGGATAGATCAGAAGCTGCTTTGGAAAATGCTATAAAAAATCTAGATTTACCTTATGAGATATCTGAAGGGGACGGAGCTTTTTATGGCCCTAAATTAGATTTTGTTCTTACTGATGCGTTACAAAGAGAATGGCAGTGTGGCACTTTACAGGCTGACTTCAATCTTCCAGAAAGACTAGATACAAATTATGTGGGTGAAGATGGAGTTAAACACAGACCCGTTATGTTGCATCGTGCAATATTAGGGTCATTTGAAAGATTTATAGGAATTTTGATAGAACATTATGCTGGCTCACTTCCTGTTTGGTTAAGCCCAATTCAAGTTGTAGTGATGAATATTACTGATAAACACTCTAAATTTGCCAAAGAAGTGACTGATTCTCTTGAGAAAAATGGATTTAGAGTAAAAAGTGACTTGAGGAATGAGAAGATCACTTATAAAATTCGCGACCACTCTATGCATAAGGTCCCTTATTTATTAGTAGCAGGGGATAGGGAATTGAAAGAAAATACAATATCTGTACGTGCAAGGGGTGCTAAAGATCTGGGTTCTATGTCTGTAAAAGAATTTTCACGCATGTTATCCAAGGACATTAGTAATAAAAAATAGGATAGGAGTAAGTAATAGCTATAAGAAAAAACTTTGGTAAAAAACCTAAACGTTTGCCAATAAATGAAGAGATAAATGCTAATAAGGTTCGGCTTATAGGCAGTGAAGGAGAGCAAATAGGGATTCTTTCATTAGAAGAAGCTTTAGATAAAGCAAATGAATCATCTCTAGATTTAGTTCAAATGGCCAAGGAAGGAGATCCAGTAGTCTGTAAATTGATGGATCATGGAAAGCATATTTTTGATTCAAAAAAACAAAAATCAGCTTCTCGAAAGAAACAAAAGAGAATTCTAATTAAAGAAATTAAATTTAGGCCTGTTACTGAAGAAAATGATTATCAAATTAAAGTTAACTAAATAAAAAATTTCTTAGAAGAAGGAAACAAAGCAAAAGTAACTTTAAGGTTCAGAGGAAGAGAAATGGCTCATCAAAATATAGGTATGAATTTATTAAAAAGGGTAGAAGAAGATTTGGAGAGCGTAGCAAATGTTGAACAATTTCCGACCTTAGAAGGAAGACAATTAGTAATGATGATGGCTCCAAATAAGAAATAAAGAGAAATGGCAAAATTAAAGATACACAGTGGCGCAAGTAAGAGATTTAAGAAAACTGGAAGCGGACTTAAAAGAAAGAGATCTGGTAAAAGTCATATCCTTACAAAAAGAACAACCAAAAATAAGAGACAGTTACGAGGTACTGTTCCATTATCAAAAGCGGATCAAAACAAAGTCGCTAGAATGTTAAAAGAAAAGGTTTAATTTAGTAACGAAATGGCAAGAGTAAAAAGAGGCGTACAAGCAAAGAAACGTCATAAAAAAGTTCTCAAGCAAGCAAAAGGCTATAGGGGAGCTAGAAGTAGAACTTATAAGGTTGCAAAGCAAGCTGTAATGAGAGCAGGGCAGTATGCCTATAGAGACAGGAGGCAAAAGAAGAGAGTCTTTAGATCTTTATGGATTGTAAGAATAAATGCTGCTGCTAGAGAAAATGGTATTTCTTATAGCAAACTTATAGCAGGTCTCAAGAAATCTAATATAGAACTAGATAGAAAAACACTAGCTGATTTAGCAGTCAATGATAAAGAAGGTTTTTCTATTCTTGCTGAACAAGCTAAATCTAATTTAGCTGCTTAATATTTTTTTAAGCCCATAGTCTCCTACACTGGCATATATTCTCTATAATAAAGCCTATCTTAAGAGGTCAAGGCTTGAATATATCTTCTTTATCAAAGAAATCTAAATCCAAACTTAAAGGTGCAAACGATTTAAAAACCTTAGAAGAAAACTATATTAATCTTTTGGGACGAAATGGAGAAATTAATCTACTGTTAAAGAATTTAGGAAATCGTCCACAAAATCAAAGAAAAAAATCAGGTAAAGCACTAAATGAACTAAAAACCAGTTTAGAAGAAATATTTCAGGCCAGAAGGACCTATCTAAAAGAAAAAAAATTTTCCGAAGAGTTAAAGAGAGATTCTTTAGACGTCACCTTACCGGGCGTTAAAGCTGAGCTAGGCACTTTACACCCTGTTACCTCAACAATATTGGAAATATCTGAATTCTTTATTGCTATGGGTTTTGATGTCCGTTCAGGTCCTGAAGCTGAGACGGAATACTATAATTTTGAGGCCTTGAACATACCAGAAGACCATCCCGCTAAAGACATGCATGATACCTTCTATTTAGATAATGGTATTTTATTAAGAACTCATACCTCTCCTGTGCAAGTAAGGACCATGGAAAAACAAGGTCCTCCGATCAGAATAATTTGTCCGGGTAGAGTCTACAGAAAGGATTCGGATCTAACTCACACTCCTATGTTTCATCAAATTGAAGGTCTTGTTATTGAAGAGAATGCTTCGTTTTCCGTTTTAAAAGGGATGCTAAGTGATTTTATTAACAATTATTTTGGAAAAGATATGGACCTTAGATTCAGGCCTTCTTATTTTCCTTTTACTGAACCTTCTGCCGAAGTAGACATAAAGTGGAAGAAGGGGTGGTTAGAAATTTTAGGCTGTGGAATGGTGCATCCTAATGTTTTAGAGATGTCAGGTATTAATTCCAAAAAATACTCAGGTTTTGCTTTTGGATTGGGCCCTGAGAGGATGGCTATGCTCAAATATGATATACCTGACTTAAGATCATTTTTTGAAAACGATTTGAGATTTTTAAAACAATTCAAATAGATACAAATGCAATTCAGTAGAAATTGGTTAAAAGAATTTGTCGACGTAAAGATTTCTGATGAGGAACTCTGCGATCAGCTAACTATGCTTGGTCTGGAGGTTGATAGCTGTAAGAAATATCAGTCAAAATTAACAGGCAAAGATGCAATTATTAAACTTGACCTAACTCCAAATCGAGGTGACTGTTTTAGTATTCTAGGAGTGGCAAGAGAAGTTGCTGCAATCAATAATTTACCTCTTTTGCTTCCTAAGGTTACAAATATAAAAAATTCTGTCAAAAGTCCTATAAGCGTATCTGTTTGCAATGAAGCCCCTCGATACGTTGGCAGGTATATAACTAAAGTTAATTTAAAAAAGAAAACTCCCGCTTTAATAAAAGAGAGATTAAAGCTAAGCGACATAAAGATTATCGACCCAATAGTTGATGTTACGAACTATGTTTTATTGGAGTTAGGGCAACCACTTCATGCGTTTGATGCCGATAAGCTGGAAGGGAATCTAGAGGTTAGATTTGCTAAAGAAAAAGAAAAAATAACTCTTTTAGATGAAAATAAACTTAATCTAAATAATGAGTGTCTTGTTATAGCAGACCAGAAAAAACCAGTGGCTTTAGCTGGGATCATGGGAGGTCTTGCAACTGGAATATCTAATAAATCTCAATCTATTTATCTTGAAAGCGCTTTTTTTACTCCAACTGCAATTAGAGGAAGGGCTAGAAAATTTTCAATTCAGACCGATGCATCTACCAGATTTGAGCGTGGTGTAGACTTTGATTTACAAGTTTTAGCTATTAAAAGAGCTAGTGCGTTAATAAATGAAACTCTGGGCTGTGAATTTTCTCCTATTCAGGAATTTCTTAGAAAATCTTCTATACCTAAGAATAAGAATATTACTCTTAATATCAGAAACATTAATAAGATTCTTGGGACTGATTTGAATAAATCTGTCGTTAGAAAAAGTCTTCGAAGTCTTGGATTGCTAAATTCTGTATCTAATAGAGATACTCTTAAAGTTCAAGTCCCATCTTGGAGATTCGACTTAAAGATTGAAGCAGATCTAATTGAAGAGGTTGCTAGATTGGTAGGTTATAACAATATTCCCAAGAGCTCATTAAGCAGAAAAACTAGGACTTCAGATGACGTGTTACAAAGTTCTATTAGAAAAACTTTTCAATCCATGGGGTATAACGAAGTAATCACCTATTCATTTATAGATCAATCAGTTGCAGAATTAGGTAAAGAGGAAAACAAAAAGCTAATTTTTGTTGAAAACCCCATTTCTCAAAATATGAATGTTATGAGGACAAGTTTATTACCAGGTTTATTGGAAACACTAAGCTATAACATAAACCAAGGAAGTGAAAATATAAAAATTTTTGAAATTGGTTCAGTCTTTAGAAAAAGCAATAGTAATAAAGTTGATGAAAGGGAAGTGGTTGGTGGCTTAATCTCAGGTGTAGAAGGAAAAGATAATTGGTCTGGGTCAAATAAAGCAATGGATTTCTTTGATTTGAAGGGCAATATAGAAACAGTTTTACCTGACTCGTCTAAATTTACTTTTAAGAAGGGGCAGATCTCTTATTTACATCCTGGTAAAACAGCATTTTTATATAAAGCTCAAAGATTAGTAGGCTACATAGGAACAGTAAACCCTAAATTGTTAGATAAATTTGATATTAAGAATGAAGTAAGCTTTTTTGAAATTGATACAGAAGAGATTTCTAGTAATAGAAGCCTTAAATTCAAGAAATTTTCACGTTACCCTTTAGCCCAAAGAGATCTGTCTTTTGTAGTTAATGAAGATGCTGCAAGTTCTACTATTACTACCGCGATAGCTTCAAAAGCAGGAAGTGACTTAAAAGCAGTAAATCTTTTTGATGTGTATGTGGGGAAAGGTATAGCTAAAGGGAAAAAAAGCTTAACTTATTCGTTAAGTTGGCAGTCGAAAAATAGAACACTTACTGATGATGAAGTAGATAAAAATATGGAAAAAATAGTGTCATTCCTTTCTAAAAAGTTTAATGCTAAATTAAGAACTTAATGAGTAAAACTATTACAAAGCTGGATCTTGTAAACCATCTAAATAAAAAGATGGGACTCAATAAAGTTGAATCTAAAGAATTAGTTGAGGCTTTTTTTGATGAAATAAAGAAGTCTTTAATAGATAACGAAGAAGTAAAGATTTCTGGGTTTGGAAATTTTAAGATTCTAAATAAAAAAGAAAGACCAGGTCGAAATCCACGGACTGGAGAACCTGCAGTAATTTCTGCTAGAAAAGTTGTTACTTTTAAGGCTGGACAGAAATTAAGGAAAAAAATGTCAAATATTCAAAGTGAATAAATTGCCTGCAATTCCTGATAAAAAATATTTCTCAATTAAGGAAGTGTCTGAACTATGTGAAGTTAAGCCGCACACCCTTAGATTTTGGGAAAAAGAATTTGATAAATTAAAGCCCGAAACCAAAAAAGGGAGTAGAAGGGCTTACCAAAAAAATGACTTACTAATGGTTCGTCAAATACGATCTTTGCTTTACGAAGAAGGGCTGACTATAGCAGGAGCTAAGAAGAGACTCAACTTAAAAACTTCTTCAAATAAGCTTTCTTCAAATGACCACCTTATTGATGATCTAAGTGAGATACTGAAAGAGATTAAGCAAGTTATTTGAGATTTCAACGGGGCGTGGCGCAGTCTGGTAGCGCACTAGACTGGGGGTCTAGTGGTCGCCGGTTCAAATCCGGCCGCCCCGACCACTTGGACTACTATACAAATAATCTATACTTATATATAATTATTGTTAATAGTTAGAGGTGTCAATTTCTCCCCTTTGAAATACCTCCAAGTAAGACCCTCTGATTATTAAGCAGGATGCAGTTTCACCCAAGTTTAGCTGCAAGAGCTGATTTTCACTGTGTCCTGCCCACTTTGGTAGATGGGCTTATAAAATTTTGGTTGGGCGCAGTAGAAAGTCCATCTACCGCCAATTTTATTTAAAACCTAACTTCTATTAAAGATGGGCCTGGTTCTTTGACAGCCGCAGAAAATACTTTTCTAAAGTCTTCTACAGTTAAAGTAGTAAAAGACTCAGCACCTAAAGATTTTCCTAAGGAAGTCCAGTTTATTTCAGGGTTCTCAAGAGAAAATAAAGACTGTGCTCTATCTCCAGTTTGCAAAGCTCCAACCCTTTCTAGTTCAATTTGTAAAATAGCGTAGGATCTATTAGAAAAAATAATATTTGTAACGTTTAAGTTTTCTCTTGCTTGGGTCCAAATAGATTGGACAGTATACATAGCTCCACCATCACCATGGAGGCAAACAACAGGCCTGTCAGGACAGGCGATAGCTGCCCCTGTTGCCAATGGCAGTCCTTGACCAATTGATCCGCCAGTTAAAGACAACCAGTCATGAGGTTTTGAATTCCAAGTGTTTGGGTAAACTGCAAAACCTGAGGTTGCAGCTTCATCAGAAACTACGGCTTCTTCAGGGAGTAATTCACCTATCAAAGAACCAACATGGGAGGGATCTAGCTCACCGGTTAAAGGAGCTTCGACCTTAGCAGAAGATAAGAATTCGTTAGAAACTTCATTGGCCTTAAGCATTTCACATAAGGCCTGTAAGGCTTTCTTTCCATCCTGTTCGAAAGTAGCTAATTGGACAAGGTTAGAATTTTCTGGTGATAGGTAACTTCTTTTACCTGGGTAAGCAAAGAATGAGACTGGGGGTTTAGAGCCAATAAATACAATACTTTCAGTTCCTGCAAGAAATTCTTCTGCCATCTCTGCAAAATAAGGGAGCGGTTCTACTATCGGTATGCCTTGACCTCTTCTTTGTCTTTTTCTAAAAGTTTCCGTTGCCAACCTTGCTCCTGTTTTAGTTGCTATTTTTGCAGCCATGTTCAAGGACTCTTCATCAAGAAATTCTCCTCCCAGAAAAAGCATGCTATTACTTTTATCAGTCAGCACTTTGTAAGCTTCTTTTAAAAGATCGTCATCGAAATCTTTAGGTCCTTTGCTGTTGAGTATTTCTCCAGTTTTGTCAGTTTCATTCCAAGCACAATCAGCAGGAACAATTAAAGTAGCAATCTTTCCAGGAAAGTTATGAGCTGCTTGCCATGCCCTGGAACCTCCTTCTGCAAGTTCATCAGGACTTTTAACTCTTTCAACCCAGTCAGAACTTGATTTTGCTAAACCATCCAGATCTGATGTTAATGGTGCGTCGTATTTGAGATGATAAGTGGCATGATCGCCAACTATATTTATCATGGGAGATCTTGCTTTTTTCGCGTTATGGATATTAGCAAACCCGTTTCCTAGACCTGGTCCTAGATGCAGAAGATTAGCAGCTGCTTTTCCTGACATTCTGGCATAGCCATCAGCGGCTCCCGTCACTACTCCTTCAAACAATCCTAGTACAGGTCTAATTTGTGGATAGTGATCAACTGCCGCAACCAAATGCATCTCAGAAGTGCCTGGGTTAGCAAAAACTACCTCTAAACCATTATCTACAAGTGTTTTGAGAAGAGCATCAGCAGCATTCATTGATTTATCCTTAATTCCTAATAGTTTAGACTTATTTACCTAAAACTTAAAAGGACAGTTTACATGAGTGATAAAGATAAGTTAGAAATGCTTCTTTCTCATAGAGCCCCCTGTATCGAGACTTTAGGAGGTAAGGCGCTTAGTTTTCAATCTGAACCTCCTGAGCTAGAAATGGAATTTGAAGCTATTCCTGAATTTTGTCATTCAGCCAACCAAGTAGTGCAAGGAGGTTTTGTCACGGGAATGTTAGACGCTCCAATGGCTCATCTATTAATAGCACTATTAGATGGGAAATTTAATCCAGTGACATTAGATATAAATGTAAGTTTTCTAGGAACATCACATCCTGGAAAGCTTCTCTGCAAAGCGAGAGTTTTAAAACTAGGCAAAAGTATTGCTTATCTTGCCAGTGAGCTTTATCAAAAAGAAAAGCTAGTAGCGACAGCCACCTCAACAGTAAAGCTGATTTCTAATTCCAGTTAGGTTTAAACGCCAAAGTCCCAAGAAAGACCGTCGTGGTATTTCTTAAGTATTTCTTTAGCAATGAGTATTCTGTGAACTTCATCGGGTCCGTCAGCTAACCTTAAGGTTCTAAATCCTTGGAACATTCCAGCTAAAGGAAGGTCACTTGAGACTCCTCTCCATCCGTGCATCTGTATAGCTCTGTCGACTACTCTACTTCCAGCTTCAGGAACAAATACTTTAATAGCCGAAATATCAACTCTTGAATCACCATCTTTATCCATAACTTCAGCACAATGAATGGTCATCAATCTGGCTGCTTGGATATCTATGTAAGAGTCTGCTATGAAACCTTGTATGAATTGTTTCGTCTCTAACTTACCTCCATGAACTTCTCTTTGAGTTGAGTATCTCACCATGATGTCAAACGCCCTCCACATCTGACCGATAGTATTCATGCAGTGATACACTCTGCCTGCTCCAAGTCTGTCTTGAGCAGCTTGGTGTCCGGATCCTCTAGCACCCAAGGCATTTTCAAGTGGTACCCTAACGTCTTTATATTTTATCTCCATATGATCTCCGCCAGTATGGCCCCATATCGGAACTGATCTGACTCTTTCTAAACCTGGGGAGTCGGTGGGTACAATAATCTGAGTCATTTTCATGTTGGCATTACCCGAATCGTCATCATCATCTTCCGTTCGGCACATCACTACTAAGAAATCTGCTCTTTGGCCATTCGAAGTCATAATTTTATGACCGTTAATTACCCATTCGTCTCCGTCTTTCACTGCCGTGGTTTGTAGAGACCTAGGATCAGATCCTGGAGCATCTGGCTCAGTCATTGAAAAACCCGACTCCATTTCTTGATTGATCAGAGGAATTAACCACTTTTCTTTTTGTTCGTCTGTACCATATTTGACCAAGATTTTTTGATTACCTGAATTTGGAGCAATTACACCAAATAATCTATTTCCCAGAGGCGACCAAGCTAATATTTCATTCATATAGGCATGAGTAAGGAAACCATTTCCCATTCCTCCATATTCTTCGGGTAAATGCGGCGCCCAAAGACCTTGTTTTTTAACTTCTTCTCTTATTTCTTTTCTCAGTTTTGCTGACTTCTCTCCTCCTGAGTAGATCACGCCTTCATTAGGAATGATTCGGTTTCCAACAATATCTGCGGTTCTTAATCTAATATCATTAATCTCTTCGGAAAGGGTAGGTATAGGTGCAATTTGCATAACTTTTTCTCCTTCTAGCTATGATCTAATGTACGAAACAAATGCAATGCTTGCAAGCTTTTAAAAGTATGAGAATATAGTGACTTCAAAGGATAAGTTGTGAGTTGGGAAAAAGAATTAGAGGAATTAAAAAAACGAGCAGAACTTGCTAAAGAAATGGGAGGCATAGAGCGGATAGCCAAACATTATGCCAGGGGTAGACTGACCGTAAGGGAGCGAATTGATCAGTTACTAGACGATGATTCTTTTCATGAAACTGGAGAGATTACTGGGAAGGTTAGCTATGATGAAAATGGTGAAATTAAGGAGTTTGTGCCCGCAAACTTTATATTTGGAAGAGGTAAGTTAGATGGACGTGAAGTCGTGGTCGCCGGTGATGATTTCACAGTCAGAGGAGGAGCTGCTGATGCCAGAATTGGAAACAAATCTTTATACAGTTTAAAACTCGCCGAACACCTACGTCTCCCTTTGGTAAATCTTGTAGATGGCAGTGGAGGCGGAGGTAGTGTAAAGACTCTTGAAACCATGGGTGCCACTTATGTACCTGGGTTACCAAGCTGGCAAAATATTGTCAGGTTATTAAGTATGGTTCCAGTTGTAGGAGCCTGTATGGGGTCGGTTGCGGGATTAGGTTCTGCTCGTGTGGTTGCCTCACATTTTTCCGTTATGGTTAAAGGTAGTGCTCAAATGTTTGTTGCTGGGCCACCAGTAGTAGAACGAGCTTTTGGTTTGAAAATGGAAAGAGAGGAGCTAGGTGGCAGTGATATCCATACAAAAACTGCAGGAGCAGTTGATAATGAAGCTGTAAGTGAAGAGGATGCTTTCAAACAAATACAGACGTTTCTTTCATTTATGCCCTCGAGTGTTTGGGAAATTCCCCCAAGAAAAGAAATTGATGACCCGGAAGATAGAAAAGAAGAAAAATTAATATCCATAATACCTAAAGATCGTAAAGCTCCTTACGAAGTAAGGGAGATAATAGATCTGGTTCTGGATAAGGAAAGTTTTTTTGAAGTAGGCGGCGGTTATGGAAAATCTTTGGTGACTGGATATGCTAGATTGTCTGGCTACCCAGTTGGCATTTTAGGTAACGACTGCAATCATGATGGTGGTGCAGTAACTGCGAAAGCTTCAGAAAAAATGACAAGATTTGTGGATGTTTGCGATACTTTTAATATCCCTGTAGTTAACTTTGTAGATAATCCAGGTTTTTTAATCGGTCTACAAGCAGAAGAATCAGGGGTTATAAGACATGGAGTCAGGGCACTATACAGTGTGTGGCAAGCCTCAGTTCCTTGGGTTTCTATAATTATTAGACGAGTTTTCGGCGTAGCCGGAGGTGGGCATGGGAATTCTGATCAATTGAATCTACGTTATGCTTGGCCTTCAGGTGACTGGGGTTCATTACCTATTGAGGGAGGTGTGATGGCAGCCTACAAAAGAGACATCGAAGCAAGTCCTGATCCTGTTGCTAGGCAAAAAGAAATAGAAGACTCATTAGATCAAGTTAGATCACCTTACAGGACAGCAGAAATGTTCGGTATAGAAGAAATCATAGACCCAAGAGATACGAGGCCTTTGCTTTGTGATTGGGTAAAAACGGCCTATAAAAATTTACCTCAAAATCTAGGTGTAAAAGAAAGGACAATGAGACCTTAAAAGGGTCTTGCAAAAAAGGAGCACAATGAAAAAGTTTAATTTTTTATTAATGTTGGGAATATTAATATCTTATGGTTGCAGTAAGGGATTGGATGAAAATTCAGTAAGAACTATTACTCAAGGAGAGTTGATTGGTTACAAAGAAGAAGATACTTTTGCTTGGCGAGGAATCCCGTTTGCGCAACCGCCCATTGATGAATTAAGGTGGAAAGCACCTTTGCCACCCGATTCTTTTGATTCAAGATTTGAAGCGAAAGTTTTTGGACCTGAATGCTTTCAGCCTCAAGGAATTATGGGGGGCCAAGAGGGCAAATGGACAGGTTCAGAAGATTGCCTCTATTTAAATATTTGGTCTCCAGCTTGGTCTCCAGAAGAGCTAATTGATAAAAAAGTACCAGTTATGATGTGGATACATGGAGGAGCCAATATCATTGGTTCAGCAAATATGTATTATCCCGTTCATTTAGTCAGAGAACATGAAGTTATTGTTGTGACTGTGAATTACAGGATGTCTAATTTAGGTTGGTTTAGACACCCCGCATTAAGACAAGAAGGTTCAAGTTTAGAAGATGATTCAGGTAGCTATGGTACTTTGGATAATATTATGGCGCTTCGCTGGATAAGGGAAAATATCTCTGCTTTCGGTGGGGACACTGAAAATGTAACCATCTTCGGGGAATCTGCTGGAGGACATAATGTTGCAGCTCTATATGCTTCACCTTTAGCTAGAGGATTGTTTCATAAGGCTATAGTTCAGAGCGGAGTTATGTCTAATTCAAAGATAGAAGACGCAGAGTCTTATTACCCTGAAGATGGAACTTCAGGTATCACAAGCTCTAAAGAGGTTATTAACCATCTCCTGATTAATCAAGAAAAAGCAGAAGATGCAGAAGAGGCTAAGGCATTACAAGACAACATGTCATTAAAGGAAACAGAGAAATTATTAAGAAGCGCTACACCTGGAGAATTGTTGACTGCTTACGGTGAAGCAAGTCCTAAAAGAGGTGGCATGACAAGAGTTTTTAACGACGGATACGTCATGGGAACTGAGGGGATATCTGAGCCTTTTATTAATGATCAAATGCCTCGTGTTCCTATTATTTTTGGGACTAATAGATATGAAACTAAGCTATTTAACATGATGAATCCAAGATTTGTTAAATGGGGAGAAGGAGAAGGTATATTTTCATGGATTGGTGTAGATGAACTTCCTTTAGAGATAATGAGGCCTGATTTCTATAACGCAGTAAATCAATATTCTTCAGACTCTTGGAAAGAACGGGCCGCAGACACTCCTGCAAGGCAATTAGTAGCATCTGGTTATAAGAAGGCTTTCGTTTACAGATTCGATTGGGATGATTTGCCAGTTATCCAAGGAGTGGATTACGGTATTTTGGCTGGAGCAGCCCATGCCTTGGAAATTCTATTCCTTTTTCCAGCAGCGTTCGATAATTTTATTATTAAAAATGTTGTTATAAGAGATTCTTATGACGGAGCTAAAAAATTATCTAATCAGATGCTGTCTTATTGGGCTCAGTTTGCTTATACAGGAGATCCAGGGAAGGGCAGGTCAAATGATCTGCCACAGTGGAAGGCTTGGTCGGATGAAGAAAAATATCTGATTTTGGATTCAGATGAGGATCAAGGATTGGTAATGGTTGATAATGAGGTTACTGTCAACTCTATCTATAACGAATTGACCAATGATCAAAGATTTACACAAGAAGAAAAATGCCAATCCCTTTTCGCTATGTCTTATAGTGGCGATGAGTTCCCAATCGAACTATTTGATAGCTACTCGGATGGCTATTGTTTAACACTTGATTATTCAGATATATTAGAAACAATGAATCCAACTTTAGGAGAAGATGATGACGAAGACAGTTGATTTTTATTTTGATTTTGCCAGCCCAAATGCTTATTTAAGCCATAAGGTTGTTTCTGGAATTGAAGAAAGGACTGGAGGAAAGTTTAATTATATTCCTGTTTTATTGGGTGGTATTTTTAAGGCCACTAACAATAAGCCACCCATGGAAGCTTTCTTTGGAATTCTTAACAAAAACGAATACCAATCAGTTGAGATGCAGCGTTTTCAGGAACGACATGGAATAGATAAATTTAAAATGAATCCGCACTTTCCTGTTATGTCTTTACAGATAATTAGGGGAGCTATTGGAGCTCAAAAGGATGGTTATTTAGATAAGTACATTGATGAAGTTCTTAAACATATGTGGGAAGAGCCTAAAAAAATGGATGACCCTGAAGTAATTAAAGAAGCATTTACCGAATCCGGCTTTGATGCTGATAGGCTGATGGAGCAAATGCAAGATCCTGAAATAAAAGCGCAACTTATTAGCAATACAGAGGAAGCAGTTAAGCGAGGTACTTTTGGTATTCCTACTTTTTTTGTTGAAGATGAAATCTTTTTTGGAAAGGATACTCTTTGGCAAGTTGAAGAACTTTTAACTAAGTAAAATTTTACAGCCTTAAACCTTTTAATAGGTCTAAGTTTGAGGAAGTAGATTGAGAATCTACTATGCTTATTAACTTGGAAGTCTAATTTAGAAAGCTGTCGTCTTTTTCTAACATCAGATCATACAAAGGCTGAAAACTAGCCCACATACCTGGCTCTGATCCTACTTGAGTTTTTGTCAGCTCAGCGACTTCGTCTGAAATCCTTTCCATTTGACCCACTGACTCAGCTATAAGTTGAGATTGGCAACACCTATCCATAGATAGAAATCCCCACACAGCAGCATCTACTGTTTCGCCGGTAGTTAAGAGTCCATGATTTTTAAGGATTGCCGCTCTTTTATCGCCTAAGGCTTCCGCTATTCTATCTCCCTCATCCGTTTCCAAAACCACCCCAGTGAAGTCATCAAATAACACATGGTCGTTATAAAAAGCACATGAATCTTGTGTTATTGGTTCAAGTAATCTTCCCATTGTGGAAAAGGATTTCCCATACATTGAATGTGAATGAGCAGCTGCGTTCACATCAGGTCTTGCTTCGTGAAGGCGTGAATGAATAGCAAAAGCGGCTGTGTTTAAGGGTCTATCACCTTGAACTACTTCTCCGGTCCTGTTAACTAATAAAAGATCTGAAACACGCATTTGGTCAAAATGGACACCAAAAGGGTTTACCCAGAAATAATGTTCATGTTCCGGATCCCTCAGCGTTATGTGACCTGCCAGTCCTTCATCGAAGCCAAAATGAGCGAATACCCTAAAGCCGCAAGCCAACCTTTCTAAGTGGTGTCTGCGTTGTTCTTCAATAGTTTTACATTCGATTTGTTGCAAAGACCCTCTTTCTTTCTGTGGCAACTTACCAAGAGTTGTGTCTATTTCCATTTTTTCTGCATTTGAATCATTTGTCATTAACTCTTCTAAATCTTTACTCATATGTTTACCCCTAATAAAAATTATACCTCGCTAATGCTTAGTCGTTAAATATTTAGCTTAAATGTTAATATATAGTTTCAAGGGGAAATAATATGGCAAAGAAACGCTATAGAACAGAAAAAGATAGTCTCGGCGAAGTAAAGATTCCTTTCAAGGCCCTTTGGGGTCCCCAAACTCAAAGAGCAATTAACAATTTTCCTATCAGTGGAATCAAGATGGATTTTCCATTTACTAACTCTTTTGTAGATTCTTTAGGGCTTATAAAGGATGCCGCTGCCAAAGCTAATAAGAGTTTGGGCTTACTTTCAGCAAGAAAAGCCAACGCTATATCAAGAGCTTCCAAGGAAATTTGGCAAAGTAAGCATAATGAACAATTTCCTGTAGATGTGTTTCAGACAGGTTCAGGAACAAGCTCGAATATGAATGCCAATGAGGTTATAGCTAATCTAGCTAGTAAAAATAGTGGAATAGACATTGACCCCAATGATGACGTTAACATGAGCCAGAGTAGTAATGACGTCATCCCAACTGCTATAAAAGTAAGTGCTCATATGGATTTAACAAAAAAACTATTTCCAGCATTAGATAAATTAATAAACACCATTGATAAAAAGGCACAAAACTTAGAAGGGCTAGTAAAAACAGGACGAACTCATCTTATGGATGCCATGCCAATAGATTTTAGCCAGGAACTTTCAGGTTGGTCCGCGCAACTTAAAAGGTCGAAAGAGACTTTAATTTTTTTAGAACAAAGATTGCTCGAAATGCCCCTAGGTGGGACAGCTGTAGGAACGGGAATAAATGCGCATAGTAGATTTTCAAAAGTATTTGCTAAGGAACTTTCTAAATTAAGTGGAGGATCCTGTAAGACTGTTCCAAGTAAAAACTTTTTTCATGAAATAAGCGCTCAGGATAGTGCCGTTCAAGTTTCAGGAGAATTAAAAAATCTAGCAATCGTATTAATGAAGATCTCTAATGATTTAAGGTGGATGAATAGCGGTCCTTTGTCAGGGCTTTCTGAAATTGAACTTAAAGCTCTTCAACCAGGAAGTAGCATAATGCCAGGCAAAGTAAACCCTGTCATACCTGAAGCAGTCGCAATGGTAGCTGCAGATGTTATTGGAAATGATGCTACTATCACGGTCGCAGGGCAATCTGGTAACTTTCAATTAAACGTAATGCTTCCCGTTATTGCATACAACTTGCTTAAGAGCATTGCTATTTTAACTGGCGGGATGAATGTATTAGCAGATAAAGCAATTAAAACTTTTAAAGTTAACAAGAAATCGATTCAGGCTTCTTTAAATAAAAACCCTATTCTAGTGACTTCTTTAAATCCAATTATTGGCTACTCTAAGGCTGCAGAGATTGCAAAAAAAGCTTATCAAGAAGGAAGGTCTATTATAGATGTGGCTGCTGAAGAGACAGATATTCCTTTAGCAAGACTAAAGAAACTTTTAGATCCAGTTAACCTTACCAAAGGTGGCATAAAGAAATAATGTCAAACCTAACCTCACAGAAATGTGTAGCTTGCCGAGCAGATGCCCCTAAAGTGACAGATGATGAGCTGGTAGAATTTATAAAAGAAATCCCAGATTGGGAACCTGTTACAGAAGATTCGATTTTAAAACTTAGACGAGTTTTTAACTTTGACGATTATGCGCTTGCAGTTCAATTTAGTAATCGAGTGGCTGACCTCGCCGAAGCAGAAGATCATCACCCTGCTATCTTATTGGAGTGGGGAAAAGTAGAAGTCACCTGGTGGACTCACAAAATCCTAGGATTGCACAAGAACGATTTTATCGCTGCTGCAAAGACGGACAGACTTCTAAGTTAATAACCCTAGCTGATTCTTAGTCTGCTTCTTTCTTTTAGGATTTACTTGATTTAGTATTGCTCCTCCAAAAAAGTAAGGATGCTTATTCATTTGTTATGGAAGTAATTAAAGAACAGCCTCAGTGGTTTAAAGACGCGTTAGCTGTAGATCATAAAAGTGATTTTGCTAATATCGCTGGTGCTAAAATCCATTTTATGGAGTGGGGCGATCCCAATAACCCTTCCGTCATTATGTTGCACGGCAATCATGCGCATGCTTATTGGTTCCAGTTTATAGGAGGCTTGTTATCTAAAAAATATCATTTCGTGGTTATGAGCTTTAGTGGCATGGGTGATAGCGAGTGGCGTTCCCGTTACGACAAAGATACCTTTGTTGAGGATGTGTGGGGTGTGGTAAAGGAGACCAGTTTAATTAAACCAGTGGTAGTGGGGCATAGTTTTGGCGGTATGGTTTCTTTAGCTACAGCAGACAAATATGGTGATCAGATGTCGGGTTTGATTTTAGTGGATTTTGTAGTCAGACGTCCTGAGAATCATATTGAATGGTATAAAAATATGCCTCCTTCAAAACCTCCTAAAATTAGGTCTAGTAAAGAAGAATTGATCCAAAGATTTAGATTAATGCCACCGCAAGATTGTCAGAATCAGTATCTACTAGATTTTATTGCAGAAAAATCGGTGAGAGAAACTGATGGGGGGTGGAGTTGGACTTTCGATCCTTCAACCTATGATCACTTAGAGGTAGGAAATGATCAACATGAAATTCTTAATCAATTAAAGTGCCCGGTATCTTTTATTTACGGAGAAAATACCATGGAATTTGATACTGGCAATTCAATAAAAGAAATGAAAGAGTTGCTCCCAAAAGGTTCTTCAGTTGTAGCTTTAGAGGACGCGCAACATCATTTGATGTTGGACAAGCCACTAGAGTTTGTAGATGAATTGGATAAGCTGATAAAAGATTTTTTTTAATTTTCTTTGTTTGTGTCTGGTATTTTTAAGAACCAGATAACAATAGTTGCTAAGACCAATAAAGAACAAAGAAAAAGAAAGGCATTTTGGTAATTGCCAAAAGCATCGAACATAAGCGCAACTACTGGTGTTCCACTCACTTGAAAAACTGAAATAAAAGGTTGAGCAGTTCCTCTTGAGAAGCCAAAACTTTTTTGGGTATATACCTTATTAAAAAGAATGTTACTTAAAGGAAGTGCAGCGCCTCCCCCAAAGCCAAACAAAGCAATAATAAAGGAAAGTTGATTAGCATTGTCACTGCCCAGAATCAGCAAGGTGCCTACAAGCTGAATTATTAGGGAAGTTGAAACGGCTAATCTAGCATCCATTTTATTTTCAATTAACCAACCGAACACTAACTTACTGATCATTGCTGGAATAGCGTACATACTGAAAATCCATGCTGCTTGTTCAGCCCAACCCCTCTCAGATGCATAAAAGGTAATATGAGCAAGTACCGCCATCATGGCGCAAAATTGAAGAGCGAACACAAAGGATAGAACCCAGAAATTTCTATCTTTCAGTAATTGCTTTAAAGTCCAGTCTTCACCACTAATTTCATTGAGATCCTGTTCATCACTAGGTGTTTTTCCATCAGGCAATTGGTCTACATCCTCAGGGTCATCTATTACCAGGAATCTAAAAAGTGGTGCATTTATGATTAAGGTAAATACACCATAATATAAATAAGCTTCTCTCCAACTCAAACCCAAATCAAACAACAGGTAGTTAGTCAGGTTAGGCATTACTAGACCTGAAAAAGAGACCCCAAGAGAAGCTATACCCAAGGCCCTACCAGTGTAATCACGAAACCATCTGGAAACTAACTTTGAAACAGATAAGTTACCCATGAGTGAAGCACCCAGGGCAATAGGCAGAACAAAAATGACTATGAAGGCGGCGTAGCTGTTAACAAAATATAACGAGATCAAAGACAGTCCGTAAACAAACGAGCCTAAAATTAATACCGATCTGATTGAGTAGGTGTCTAGTAATTTTCCTACCACAGGCATAGTGATAGCTGAAATAAGCATAAAACCAGGTATGGTCAGAGTTGCCAAGAATCGTGAAAGTTCCATTTCCTCTGCGAGGACGAGTTGTATAACTGGGTAAGATTGAAAAGCAAATCCCACTACACAAAAATCTGCAAACAAAGCGATGGCAACCATTCGCCATCCAAAAAAGGGATGTTTTTTAGAAGAATCTTCCATGAGGTGGTTTTTAAATTAGTTTAGCCTAATTTGAATTTTTTTATTGATTTTCTTTTCTTTCTGTATAATTTGAAGATGTTGCGGATAGCAGACCAAGCACTTACCTTCGATGACGTTCTGCTTGTGCCAGAACATTCTGAAATACTCCCCAAAGATGCAGAACTTAGGACTAGCCTTACGAGGCAAATAAACCTCAATATTCCCCTGTTGTCTGCAGCGATGGATACCGTTACTGAATCAAGAATGAGCATTGCTTTAAGTGAATTAGGAGGCATAGGCATTATTCACAAAAATCTCTCAATTAAAGATCAATCAGATGAAGTTAGAAAAGTAAAAAAATACGAAAGTGGAGTAGTCAGAGATCCCATCACCATAAGATCAGATAACAAAGTAGGTGAATTGGTACAGCTAACTCAAGAATTAAATATTTCGGGAATGCCCGTGGTTGACGGAGATAATCTCGTGGGAATCGTAACAAGCCGGGATTTTAGGAATGAACAGGACTTGGATGCTGATGTTGCTCAAATTATGACTCCAAAAGATAAGTTAGTTACAGCTAAAGAAGGTGAAAACCTTGAGGTGATAAAACAGCTATTACATTCAAATCGTATAGAGAAAATTTTGCTTGTTGATAACGGCTTTAACCTTACTGGTCTAGTTACTCTTAAAGACATTAATAAATCTTTAGATTTTCCTAATGCAACTAAAGACAATGAAGGTAGACTGTTGGTAGGGGCAGCGGTAGGAACAGATAAGGATTCTAAAGACCGAGGAGCAGCATTGATTGAAGCAGGAGTTGATGTATTGGTCGTGGATAGTGCTCATGGTCATGCTGAAGGCGTCCTAAATCAGGTTCAGTTCCTTAAGAAAGAGTTTAAAGAAATTCAGGTGATCGGCGGCAATATAGCTACTGCAGAAGGCGCCTTGGCATTAGCTAAAGCTGGAGCCGACGCAGTCAAAGTTGGCATTGGTCCAGGCTCCATTTGTACCACACGTATCATCACGGGAGTGGGCGTTCCTCAGATTACGGCTGTGGCGAATGCAGTAGAAGCTCTTAAAAGTAGAAACATACCAGTAATTGCTGACGGAGGTATTAGATTTTCAGGTGACGTTGCCAAAGCAATTGCTGCTGGAGCACACAGCGTTATGCTAGGCAGTGTCTTAGCCGGTACTGAAGAGGCTCCAGGTGAAGTAGAGCTTTTTCAAGGCAGAAGTTACAAATCTTATCGAGGTATGGGTTCTATAGGTGCCATGACCGGTGATCAGGGATCGGGAGACAGGTATTTTCAAGAAAGTTCTCAAGCCACTGAGAAGTTAGTTCCTGAAGGTATAGAGGGAAGAGTTCCTTACAAAGGTTGGATGGAGGCTGTGGTACATCAAATGATGGGGGGATTAAGACAAAGTATGGGCTACACCGGTTCTAAAGATATAGAAACCATGAGAACCAAGCCCAAATTCATACAAATAACCCATGCGGGAGTCAGTGAAAGTCATGTTCACGATGTTAATGTAACTAAGGAAGCTCCTAATTACAGGATGTCATAAAATATAGGAGTTTTGAGGTGTCAAAAGACATCATTAAAGACAGAATCCTCGTACTAGACTTTGGTTCTCAATACACTCAATTAATTGCGAGACGAGTGAGAGAAATTGGGGTTTATTGTGAGATTTATCATTACAAAAGCTCACTTTCCATTATCAAAAAATTTAACCCTCAGGGGGTCATATTATCGGGGGGCCCTGAGACGGTAAAACAAAAAGGTTCTCCTAAAGTTCCGGATAAACTCTTTGAATTAGGAATACCAGTTCTGGGTATATGCT